>OCHK01000072.1_pt1 | contig 144836 bp, 118 predicted proteins | sample 1538551 | NCBI WGS metagenome assembly OCHK01 (sample SAMN04571707, study PRJEB22368) | human gut metagenome | biome: human gut; material: stool | host: Homo sapiens | place: Luxembourg | collected 2012-08-31
CCTTGGGAAGGAATAAAGACAAAACGGATTTATAATCTATGGCTTTATGTTTCATATGGCAAAGATATGATTTATCTGCCATTTGTTAAATCCCCAAGAAAACAAACTGAGCCTAAGTAATAATATCGGGGAAATTTTGGCACACTTTTCGAAGGGGGTATAAAAAAAGCGCGACTTCCGGTTCAATCACGAATGGGAAGCCGCTAAGTTTAGTTTCAAGTCTCTTTAGGAGAATTTTTAATCATATGAAGTTGTGTGTATGTGGTCTTCACTAAGTTCACCAAATCGTATTGGTAGCAAAGGGGAGAAGCAGGGTCGGCTTCGTTCGGCACTCGTCCGTGTTTCACACGCTCACAATCGGTAGCAAGTGGTAAACGCAGTGTGATGAATGACCGTTTTAGTGGGGACGGCTTAAATATCTTTCAGTGCTGCGACTGTCAGCGTATTTCCTAGCCTGCCCTCCTCATGCTTGCCAGATACTTTCTGATGCTTTTTAGTTGTTTACGTAAGCAAGGTCCTGTCGGGGTATCCTTTTCAAGCCTCACTCGATAATTATATTGCAACCCATGTGCCAAAGCCGGACTTTGTGCCAACCTGTCAGTATAAAATACATATTTTTGGCTTCCGACTACGAAATATAGCTTCTTTTAGCTATTTGTCAGGCGCTTTGTCGGACCTGTAGTACTGTGCTTGCGTTTTCTGTTTATTGAAAACTTCTAACAAAATAGCTGTCAGACTACTAAAAGTGTCCTGCTTCTTCCTGTCTTAAACCTTCCGCTTGTGAAAAGTTTTAAGAGATGTCCCATGAAGTGTCCCTGGAAATATAATTGTTGAGATATATTGTAAACGGATGTCAAGGAACATTGCTTTTTAAAGAATAGGAAGTCTTGCCAGTGGCACGCCTGTACGGCAGTGTGGAAAAGTGTGGAAAGTGTGGAATAATGTGTGGAATTATTCCACACTTTCATGTTCACACGGACGGTGATTACAGGGATTCGAGCATGCGTTTCAGGACGACAGTTGCCGAAATTTCGCGGTTGGCGGCTTCGGGAATGACAATCGACTGCGGACTCTCGATGACCTCGTCGGTGACAATCATGTTGCGGCGTACAGGGAGGCAGTGCATGAAGTAGGCATTGTCCGTCACTGCCATCTGACGTTCGCTCACGGTCCATGAGCGGTCGGTGCTCAGGATTTTTCCGTAGTTATCGCCGCTGTAGGCTGCCCAGTTCTTGGCATAGATGAAGTCGGCGCCCTCGAAAGCTTTCATCTGGTCATATTCCACCCGTGCCTTGCCCACAAATTCGGGTGCCAGCTCGTAGCCTTCCGGATGGGTGATCACAAACTCATAGTCGGTGGCGTTCATCCATTCGGCGAAGGAGTTTGGAACAGCCTGGGGAAGTGGACGGGGATGGGGCGCCCATGTCATGACGACCTTGGGACGTTCCTTCTTCTTGTACTCCTCGATGGTGATGAGGTCGGCAAAGCTCTGCAACGGATGGCGGGTAGCTGCCTCCATGGAGAACACCGGACGTCCGGAATATTTGATGAACTGGTTCAGGATGACCTCGTTGTAGTCATAGTCCCGATTCTCGAAGCGGGCGAACGAACGCACACCGATGATGTCGCAGTAGCAACCCATCACAGGGATGGCTTCGAGCAGATGTTCGGGTTTGTCGCCGTCCATGATGACGCCACGTTCGGTCTCCAGCTTCCACGCGCCTTGGGCGATGTCGAGTACAATGACGTTCATGCCCAGGTTGAGCGCCGCCTTCTGTGTGCTCAGGCGGGTGCGGAGGCTGCTGTTGAAGAAAATCATCAGCAGGGTCTTGTTACGTCCGAGTGCGACGTGTTTGAAGCGGTCTTTCTTCACTTCGAAAGCTTCGCGGAGGGCACTGTCCAGAGGCCCCAGGTCTTGTACGCATGTAAAGTTTCTCATGTCGTTTCTTAGTTTATGTTGGTGTGAATAGTTATCTGTTCGGGTGGGGCGTTCATCGCGGACGTATCTGTCCGTTGCCGCGTATCACCCATTTATAGGTGGTGAGTGCCTCCAGTCCCATGGGACCGCGGGCGTGCATCTTCTGCGTGCTGATGCCTATTTCCGCTCCCAGTCCGAACTGTGCCCCGTCGGTGAAGGCGGTTGACACATTGGTGTAGACACAGGCTGCGTCGGTCTCGCGGATGAAGCGTTCGGCGGAAGCTGCGTCTTCGGTGACGATGCACTCGCTGTGGTGCGAGCCGTAGCGGCGGATGTGTGCCAGTGCTTCATCCAGCGAGGCGACGGTGTGCACCGCCATCTTGTAGTCGAGGAATTCCGTGCCATAGCTGTCGGGCGTTGCCGGTCGCAGCTGGTCGGCAGGATAATGTCCTGCAAGGGCGGCTGTGGCCTGTCCGTCAGCATAAAGCACCACCCGGCTCTCGGCAAGCGGACGGCAGAGCTCCGGCAGGTCGGCGAGGCGTTCGCGGTGAACCAGTAGGCAGTCCAGTGCATTGCAGACGCTCACCCGGCGGGTCTTGGCATTGCAGACGATGGCTGCCCCTTTGGCAGTGTCACCGGCACGGTCGAAGTAGGTATGGCAGACGCCTGCACCGGTCTCGATGACCGGGACTGTGGCATGCTCGCGTACGTGGCGGATGAGTCCGGCACTTCCGCGCGGGATGAGCAGGTCCACGCAGTCATTGGCACGCAGCAGGGCGTCGGCGCTCTCGCGGTCGGGAGGAAGCAGGGTCACCAGGTGAGGCGGCAGTCCTTGCCGACGGAGCACATTGCCGATGAGCGACACGGCTGCCGTGTTCGAATCCCGGGCATCGCTCCCTCCCTTCAGTACGCAGGCACTACCGGCCTTCAGGCAGAGGGAGAACACATCGAAGGTCACATTGGGTCGCGCCTCGTAGATGATGCCGATGACGCCGAAGGGGACGCTCACCCGTGTCAGCTCCATGCCGTTGGGGCGGACGCTGTATTGCAGGATGCGTCCCAGCGGAGAGGGGAGGGAGGCGACCGTACGCATGTCGTCGGCTATGCCTTGCAGGCGTTCTGCCGTGAGCTTCAGCCGGTCGTATTTCGGGTCGTCGGGGTTCATGCGTGCCAGGTCGCTGCGGTTGGCGGCGAGGAGGGCGTCAGTCTGTGTCTCAATCTCGTCGGCGGTCAGGCGCAGGGTCTCGTTGACGAGTGCTTCGTCCTGTATGCCGGGGTTGAAGGAGGCTTCTTTAGCGGAAGCCAATAGGGAATGTATGTCCATGTGGGTTCTTTTGTTAGCGGGTTCTTGTGTGTGAGGGTTGCCTTCCTGTCAGCAGACGGAGCTTTCCACGTAGAGGAAGTCATAGTGCACCACGGGTTTCTTGTCCTTGCAGCCCAGTTCCCGTCGCAGGGTCGTGGCATCACAGTCGGCTTTTCCCACTCCGACGCGCTGTCCGTCGGCGCCGATGATGCGGATGAGGTCGTCCTCCTCGAAGTCTCCCTCTACCCGGGTGATGCCTACAGGCAGGATGCTTGCCACCTGCCCTTCCGTCAACCGGCGGGTGGCTTCTTCGTCGAGCTGGATTTCTCCCTTGCAGAAGTCGTCGCTGTGGGCAATCCACTTCTTGACGCTCGACGGGGCGACGGGTGAGGGGACGAACCGGGTGCAGGGTGTCGTGTCCGGATGAGCCATGAGGTCAGGCAGGATCCGCTCGCGCTTGCCATTGGCTATCCACACGGCGATGCCCTCCTCGGCAACCTTGCGGGCGATGCGGGTCTTGGTAATCATGCCGCCGCGTCCGAAGCCTGACTTCTCTTGCCGGATGTACTCTGACAGGTCCTCTCCCGGCCTGATGTCGCGGAGCAGCACGCTGTCCGGTTCGGATGGCGGACCGGTATAGACGCCGTCGATGTTGCTCAGGATGAAGAGGGCGGATGCATCCATCATGGTGGCGATGAGTCCCGAGAGCTCGTCGTTGTCCGTGAACATCAGTTCGGTCACGGAGATGGTATCATTCTCGTTGACGATGGGGAGCACTCCGTTGCGTAGCATCACCTCCATGCAGGCACGTTGGTTCAGGTAATGCTGGCGGGTGCCAAAGCTCTCCTTGGTGGTGAGTACCTGTCCGACGGCGATGCCGTGTTCGCGGAACAGCTCGTAGTAGCGGTTGATGAGTTTGGCTTGTCCCACGGCGGAGAACAGTTGTCGGCTTGCCACGCTGTCGAGCCTTCCCGAAGGATGCACCTCGCTGCGTCCTGCCGCCACGGCACCCGAAGAGACCAGAATCACCTCCGTACCGTCCCGGCGCAATTCCGCCACCTGGTCGACCAGTGCCGACATGCGGGTGACGTCAAGTGTCCCGTCAGTCCGGGTGAGCACGTTGCTGCCCACCTTGACCACGATGCGTGTATGGTTGTCCTTGCTCATAGTCGTATCTTTGGATGATATGTGTCAAGGCAAATGTAGGCATATTTAATCTTTATGCCACGCTAAAACGCCTTTTTATGACAAAAAGGAGCGAATAAACCGCCTCTGACGTATAAATATGTATGCCGTATGAGACGGGCCCGCCGGCGGGAAACGAAAGAAGGTGTGCCCCTGCGGTTCTTGCCGGGCACACCTTCCAGTCTCTTTCCGACCCGAACAGGGTCAACGGTTCTCCAACTTGGGCTTGTTCTCCCGGATGATTTTCTCCGCGAACACCTGCTCCTCGTGGTTCACCAGGACGACAACGCCTTGTCCGCCGCTATTGTACGGACCGGTAACCAGACCGACCGATTCGTCCTTTGTCATGGCTTGTACACCATTTGCTGCCAAGAAGCCTTTCACCAGTTCTGCCTCCCAAAGGTCGCCTCTGAAGACTTCGACCAATGAGCCGTAATCTTTTGTTGTTGCCATAGGTTTGAGCTTTTAAGTTTGTATGTGGTTCCGTGGATGTGCGGACGGGCAGGGGTGCTTCCGCCTGAACACACTCACGCTTGTCTCTTCTTCGCTTCGTTCTGACGGATTTCCACGCGCCGTATCTTTCCGCTGATGGTCTTCGGCAGTTCGTCGACAAACTCGATGACGCGGGGATACTTGTAGGGGGCGGTGACGCGCTTCACGTGGTTCTGCAGTTCCTTGACGAGCGCATCGCCGGCGCGGTCCTTGTAGTCCTTGGCAAGGACGATGGTCGCCTTCACCACCTGTCCGCGGATTTCGTCCGGAACTCCAGTGATGGCGCATTCGACCACAGCCGGGTGGGTCATCAGGGCACTTTCCACTTCGAAGGGTCCGATGCGGTAGCCCGAGCTCTTGATGACGTCGTCGGCACGGCCCACGAACCAGTAGTAGCCGTCCTCGTCGCGCCATGCCACATCGCCGGTGTAGTAGATTCCGTCGTGCCATGCTTCACGCGTCAGCTGCTCGTTGCGGTAGTACTCCTTGAAGAGTCCCAACGGCTTGCCTTGGTCGGTGTAGACCACAATCTGTCCCTGTTCGCCGTCTTCTGCCGGGCGTCCGTCGGGAGTGAGCAGCCCGATGTGGTATTGCGGGTTGGGGACACCCATGCTGCCGGGCTTCGGTTCCATCCACGGGAAGGTGGCGAGGGTCAGTGTCGTCTCGGTCTGTCCGAATCCCTCCATCAGGCGGATGCCCGTGAGGCGTTTGAACGTGTCGTAGACGGCCGAGTTGAGCGCTTCGCCTGCCGTCGTGCAGTACTCCAGCGACGAGAGGTCGTACTTCGTCAGGTCTTCGCGGATGAGGAAGCGGTAGATGGTCGGCGGTGCGCAGAGCGACGTGATGTGGTATTCGTGTATCTTTTCCAGAATGTCTGCCGGGGTAAACTTCTCGTGGTCGTAGACGAAGACGTTGGCTCCGGCAATCATCTGCCCGTAGAGTTTGCCCCACACCGCCTTGCCCCAACCAGTGTCGGCAATGGTCAGATGGAGGCTGTCCTCGTGGAGGTTGTGCCAGAAGCTTCCCGTGGCGATGTGCCCCAGCGGGTAGGTGAAGTCATGCGCCACCATTTTCGGCTCGCCCGTGGTGCCCGACGTGAAGTACATCAGCGAGATGTCGTCGTTCGTGTTGACGTGTGCCGGACGGACGAACGGGGCGGCATGGTCAATGCCTTGATGGAAATCCTCGAATCCGTCGGGGATGTGCGGTCCCGTGCTGACGAGCCGTTCCACGGTGGGTGACTCGGGCATGGCATCAATGATGTGTTGCAGCACCACGTCGTCGCCCGCAGCCACAATCATCTTGATGCTTGCGGTGTTGCAGCGGTAGACGATGTCCTTCTTCGTGAGCAGGTGTGTGGCAGGGATTGCTACCGCACCCAGCTTGTGAAGGGCTATGATGGCGTACCAGAACTCATAGTGTCGTTTGAGGATGAGCATGACCATGTCTCCGTGGCCGATGCCCAGGCTCTGGAAGTACGATGCCGTACGGTCGGTCTTCTCCTTCAGTTCGGCGTAAGTGTATTGGTGGTGCTCTCCGCGGTCGTTGGTCCAGAGGAGGGCGTTCTTATCGGGTTGTTCAGCAGCCCATGCATCCACCACGTCATAGCCGAAGTTGAAGTTCTCCGGCACCCGCACGTGGAAGTGCTTGATAAAGTCTTCTTGCGAAGTGAAGCTCGTCTGTGTAATGAATCTTTCTACCATTGTATTTGTTACATGATTATAGCCAAGAATTTCACCGGCTTGCCGTCGAGGGCAAGCATCCCGTGGGGCAGTGCTGAATTGAAGTAAAGGCTGTCGCCGGGATTGAGGAAGAGTTCCTTGCCGTTGATGTTGAGCAACAGCCGTCCTTCGATGACGAGGTTGAACTCCTGTCCCTGGTGTGAGTTGAACTGTACGGGTGTCCCTTCCGGCTTGGGCTCGACGGTCACGATGAACGGGTCTGCGATGCGTCCGCGGAATCCCGATGCCAGCGACTGGTACTTGTAGGCTTTGCGCCGTTCGACCGAGATGCCCGTTCCGGCGCGTGTCAGGAAGTAGGAGCTCATCTTGGGCTCTTCGCCGAACATGAGCACGTCGAGTGCAATGCCGTAGTTGCGTGATATCTTTTGCAGGGTGCTTACCGAGAGGTCACGTGTGCCGGCTTCCATTTCGCGGTATTCCTCCACGTCGAGCTGGCAGGCATCGGCTACCTCCTGCTCCGTGAGTTCCAGCACATCGCGCAACCCACGGAGCCGTGCAGCAATTTGTTTGATTTGTTCGCTCATAGTTCTTAGATTGTTAGTTTGTTCTTTACCTGCTTGCCTTCAGTGCGCGTATGATGGCGGAAGTGAAGCCGGCGTGTTCGAGTTCGTTCAGTCCCTTGATGGTGATACCGCCGGGAGTCGTCACCTTGTCTATTTCCACCGAGGGGTGCGTGTTCTGCTCCAGCAGGATGGAAGCCGCGCCGGTGAGCGTCTGTGCCACCATGCACATGGAATTCCTGGGCGAGATGCCCATCTCGATGCCCGCCTGCATGGCAGCCTGCACATATTTCAGCACAAAGGCGATGCCGCACGACGAGAGCGAGGTGGCTGCTTCCAGCTGTTCCTCTTTCACCATCATGGCAAGTCCCATCTCATTGAAGATGTCCAGCAACATCTGTGACTGTTCCTCCGTAGCATTCCGTCCGCAGACCAGCGTCATGCTGGCACGCACGGCAATGGCGGTGTTGGGGATGATGCGGAAGATAGGCATCTCGGGGTCGACATACTGGGCGAGTTGCTCCATCGTCACTCCGGCAGCGAGCGAGACGAGAATCTGCGGACGCTGCGGATGGATGGGCTTCAGCACCTCGCTGACTTTCCAGGGCTTCACTGCCACAATGATGATGTCCGCACCGCGTGCGGCCTCCTTGTTGTCGTTGGTCACCTGAATCTCCGGGAAGCGTGCCTGCAAAGCCTGCAGCTTCTCGTTGTGCGGGTTTGCCACGATGACTTCCCGTTTCTCAGCCTTGCGGCCCTGTACCAATCCGCATGCAATGGCTCCACCCATGTTGCCTGCGCCGATAATAGCTATTCTCATATCAGTAGCGTTTTAATGTGATAGGATGCTAGCAAAGTTAAGAAAGAAACGCTAACATAGGAATTAATTGGACAAGAATATTACGTATTTTTGTAACATTGCCTTTTTAGTCAGACCGGTTCATGGAATATAAAAAGACAATCGCTTTTCGAGGTTGCAGGGATTGCCAAGTTTACATGATGTACGCTTGAGAAACAAAAAAGGCACGAAAAGAGGGTATTTTACCGCGCGACATCGCGCACCTTCTTTTTGTGCCTTTTGTTTTGCTCTTACTCTCCGAGCGTGCCGTAACGGTTCACGGCGCGCACGCGCAATGCCTCGTTGCCAACAGGGGAAGACAGGGAGAGCAATGCCTCATCGGTGATGCCTACTATACGGTCGCCCGAGAGAACGACGTAGCCAATGGCTCCTTCCACCGGCTTCCACTCGACGGACTTGCCTTTGGCTTTCACATCCTGCGGGGCTGGCAGACGGTGCATCATCTCACGCGGATTCCAACCGTCAGTGCCGGGGATGATGTTTTCATAGACCATATTGTCGGCTTCGGCCTTTGTCACCGTCGTGGGGCAACTGCCGGTGGGCGGGTTGTCGCCACGGCCTTTGTAATAGGACTTGCGCCGGCTCAGGTCGACGGGATTACCCTGCGCGTCGCGGCTGTCATACTCGGCAAAGAGGGCGGGGATGGCACCCATGTCAGTCCATCTTTCGGGGGCGATGGGAATGCGCATCGTGGTGTGGATATAGACGGCGCGGGGTGAGTCGTGCCACGGACGCCCCAGTTTGGTCTTGGCATCGCGGGCAGCCTCGGCATTGCCGTCGATGGTGCAATGGCGGAACACGTAGCCCCACTTCGCTGTCTTGTGGCAAGGAGCCACGATGACGGAACCCCGGCGCACGTTGTAGAGCGTGCAGTATTCGAGCAGTGCGTTGCCACCTCCGTAGAAGTAGTCCACGGCTCCCTCAATGAAGCAGTTTTTGATGTAATGGCGATAGGCATCTTTCTGGGTAGTCATCCACGTGTCTTGGAAGGAGCGGAAAGCGCAGTCGAAGAATGAGGCCCGGTCGCCCTGCGACTTCATGGCGAGAGCTTGCGGTCCGCTCTGGCTCTCCACGCCGAAATCATTGGTATAAGTGATGCCGGATGTGTAGAAATCGTTGGCTTTCACCGTTACTACGCTGCCTTCGGCCCTGTAGACCGGTGACTGCGGGTTGTGCACGGAGCAAGCCCAATAGGACGAGTCCTTGCCTGCTTCTGGCCGTCCGCCCACATTAAGGGCACGATGGATAGTGGTCGTTGCCTTGTCTTGTCCGATGAGATGAATGAAAGGCTTGTCGGCTGGCACCGTGACCGATTCTTCATACGAGCCGTTTTTCACGAAGATGAGCCAGGGGGCTGTGCGCTCTGACGGAGCGGCGTCGATGGCCTGCTGCACGGAGGTGTAGTCGCCCGTGCCGTCGGCAGCTACCACGGCATGGAACACGTCGCCTCCCGCAGCCGGAAGTGTCAGACAGACGGCTAAGGCAGCCACGAGGAACGAGCTTCTTTTCTGTAATATATTTCTCATAAATAACTTATTCATTTGATGGTATCCAGTGTTAAGTTCTGTTCTATAAAAAGGAGGACTCAGAGTGAGGGAACTCTGTCCATTCCCAAAAAGTAGTTTTCGAGAAGGCAAGTGCGCCATGACAGGTAGCCGTGCTACGCGGCTACCTGTCATGGCTCTTTCTATTGAATTGCCTGAGAGGCTGTCAGCACATACGTGCCATCAGTCGTGGTCGGAATGTCGTATTCATAATAAGTCCGGGCGGGCATTTCGTCCTTCGGAGCTTCTTTGCTGATGAGCGGCTTCTTGATGGCCTGTGCACGAAGCAACGGATTTGGACATTCACCTTTGGCAGGCTTTAATTCCTTGCCATCGAGTGTCAGGGGTACTGCACTGCGCACGCGCATCACACCGCCGATGGTGGAGCGGAGTGTGGCTGTCGCCAGTCGTCCGTCAGCCCACTGCATGTCTTCCAGCACGAAGCCACCCCGGCTACGCAAGCCCTTCACCTCACCTTTTGTCCAGACGGAAGGCAGGGCAGGGAGGAGATGCACGGCGTTGTCGTGGCTTTGGAGCAGCATTTCAGCAATACCTGATGTGGCTGCAAAGTTACCGTCAATTTGGAAAGGCGGGTGCGCGTCGAAGAGGTTGGGATAAAGACCGCCGTTTTGTCCTTTTTCTTCCAGAGCCATGTTGATAAGCTCGGAGATGAGCTTATAGGTATGGTCACCGTCGAGCAGGCGTGCCCAGAAATTGATTTTCCAGCCCATCGACCAGCCCGTGGAGTGGTCGCCGCGTCCGTTGAGCGTCTTTTCGGCGGCGGCCATCAAGGCGCGCGAGTTGCTTGGGGTGATTTGTCGCCCGGGATACAATCCCCAAAGGTGTGATGTGTGCCGATGCCGGTCGCGCGGGTTGTCCCAGTCTTTCATCCACTCCTGTACCTGTCCCCAACGGCCTATCTGCATCGGAGGCAGCTGTTTGATAACGCGCTTCAGTTCTTTCACAAAAGCCCGGTCGTCGTCCATAAGTGTGGCGGCTTCAATTGTATTGCTGAAAAGGTCGCCTACCATCTGGTTATCCATCGTACAGCCTGCTATCACGCGGAAGGTGCGCTTGCCGTTTACATTGGGAGAGTTTTCAGGGGAATATGACGGGGCTACGACGAGCCATCCGTGTTGCGGTTCCTTGACGAGGAAGTCAAGGTAGAACTCGCAAGCCGCCTTCATGATGGGATAGACCGATGCCAAATAGTCCTGGTCTCCGGAGAAGAGGTAACGATCCCACAGATGCTGGCAGAACCAAGCGTTGCACGTAGGCCAGATGCCGTAGGCCGGGCCATCAACTGCACCCGTCGAACGCCAGATGTCGGTATTGTGATGGAGCGTCCAGCCCCTGCAGCCATACATTGCTGCGCTCTGTTTGCCTGTCTCGGCCACGTCGCGCACCAGTTGGATGAAAGGCTCGTGCATTTCAGGCAAAGCTGTAACTTCTGCTGGCCAATAATTCATTTCTACGTTGATGTCGGTGGTGTATTTGCCATCCCAAGGAGCATTTTTCTTGTAGTTCCAGATACCTTGCAGGTTGGCAGCCTGTCCGCCTGGCTGTGAGGAACAGATGAGCAGGTAACGCCCGTACTGGAAGAGCAGTGCCGGGAGTTGTGGGTCAAAGAGTGTGTTGAATTCGCGCACCCGTACGTCGGTCGGTTTGTCGGCCTGCGCGTTGCGTCCCAAGTCGAGCGATACGCGGCGGAAATACTTCCGGTAGGTCGCCGTGTGCTTCTCCCGGGCTTGCTCGTAACCCGCCAACGAGGGACGGCCTTGCAAATAAGCTTCCGCCTTGGGCAAGGCATCGCCTGACACGTCTTTGTAGTTCTTGAAGTTCGTTCCTGTGGAGATGCAGAGCAGCACGCTGTTGGCCCCTTCGACCACCAACGCCGTGTCGCCCACTATCTTCTGCTGCCCACCGTCGAGCTGGCATTGCAGCAGGGAGGCATAGCGCACCTTGCCTTCTATGCCTTCGTGGTCAGTGCCCTTGCCCTCAAGGAGGAGCAGTCCGTCGGACGTGACGCTGCGTCGTGTCCCCGGCATGGGCGAGGTGTAACGCGCACGGAAGGAGATGCTTCCGGGGCGGGATGCCGTGAGGCGGAGCACGACCACGTCGTCGGTCAGCGAAGTGAACGCCTCGCGCACATAGTCCACTCCGCCCGAGGTGAAGCGAGTGGTGGCTACGGCGCGGTCAAGGTCGAGCTCACGGTAGTAATTGGCATAGCTGCGAAAGCCCTCGAAGTCGAGATGCAACGACCCCACGGTCTGGTAAGGCATGCCGTTGGCACGCGGCGAGCAAATGGCCGCTCCGCAGAGTTTCTGAGCCTCCAGATTCTTTCCTTCGAAAAGAAGCCGCCGTATCTCCGGCAAGGCATCCTTCGCCTTCGGGTTCGTGTTGTTGTAGGGCGAACCTCCCCACACGGTTTCTTCGTTGAGTTGGAGCTCGTCGTGCGTCGGGTCGCCAAAGACCATCGCTCCGAGCCGTCCGTTGCCCAAGGGTAAGGCTTCAATCCATTGCTCCGCAGGGCGGTCGTACCATAGTTTATACTCCGGCTGGGCCTGCACGCTTCCCGCGCAGGTTGCCAGCAGTCCAGAGATTAACAGGATGTGTTTCTTCATCAGTGTGTGAATTGTGTAGGTTATTCAGTTTTTTGATTGGTTGTGAGTTCTTCCACCAGACTGTTCAAATACATCTCCAGATTGGTATAGCCTTCGTCGCTCAGTTTCACCATGCGTCCGTCGCCGTCGGCGTTTGGGTTTAGTCCGTGGGCTTTTTCCCACTCGTCGGGTATGCCGTCGCCGTCGGTGTCAACGATAGCGTTAAGCTCCTCATCCGTGGCTGTCAGTGTGGGATAGCCGCCTACATCGTCAGGGGCGTTGATGAATCCTTTGCCCACGAAGCCTGTGCAAGTGCCATAGGTCGCTGTGCCATCTTGCACTTCTTGGAGAATACGTACATCTACGGCGTCACGCCGTTTTGCGCATCCGGCAAGGGACAACACTTGTCGATAGGCTTCCCCGGCTGTTTGGGTAGCCACAAGTTCTACGTTCAAAGGCTCAGTCAAGCGGATGGTGTCTTGCGTGCCTTCGGTGTAAAGTTCATCTACTTCCGGACCGTTTTCCACCTGTGCCAGGACACCTTCCGCCCAGTTGTCGGCAGTCACGTTTTCATTGTCTTCCATCACATTTCCGTCAATGAAGTATTTCCCCCATACATGTAGCATTGGATACCATGCATTTGGTTTGTCTGGTAAGGCGGTACCGGTCTCTTCATCTGTTTCAAAACAATCGGTCTCAGTACGTACGTCAGGTGCAAAGATACGATGCTGCACAGTTTCGGGAATCAAAGCAGTGGCTGGACCTGGTTTGTAGTAATTGTTCACAAGGTTGGCCATCATGCCTTCACCGCCGCAAGCTCCATTCTCACCCCAATTATAGAACACATTGTTGCGCACATCCACTCGTTCGTTTTTTTGTGTCCATTCTCCTGGAGCAAGCCGGGGCATACAGTCCATGCAGTGGGCCATGAGGTTATGATGGAATGATGCACCCGACCCACCCCAAAGCGTGCCGTAGCCGTGCAGACCATCAGCGTGTTCGGTTTCGTGCAAGGCTTCAGCGATCAGGCACCATTGCACCGTGGTGTTTCGATTGTTGTACATGGCAAGGCATTTGTTGGCGGCCCAACTAAAGGAACAATGGTCGATGATGATGTCTTGCTGTCCCTTGCCGGCCAAGCCGTCAAAGGAAACAGGGTTGCCCGTAGCAGGGTCCAGATAGGTCAAGTCGTTGCCTGGACGGAAACGCAAGTAACGGATAATGATATTGGAAGCGTTTATCCGCACCTCGGCACCGGCGATGCAGACACCGTCGCCCGGGGCTGATTGTCCGGCTATCGTAAGGTCGCCATTGGTGATGTCGAGCGGTGAGGCCAGGTGAATCGTCCCGGCTACATCGAAGACAATGGTGCGTGCACCCGTCTGGCCGACGGCGTAGCGCAGACTTCCACTCGCGTTTGTGTCGTCCAATGTTGTCACATGGTAGACATCGCCGCCGCGTCCGCCGGTAGCATGACGTCCGTAGCCTTCTGCTCCGGGGAAGGCTATCAAGTCTTCAGGTACGGGAAGCCAAGGTGTTGATTCTCGGCTAAAGTCGTTGTTGGTTTCGTCGCAACCGGTCACGGTCAGACCGAAGCCTAACAATGCCGCTGCAATTATCGCATGATAGAGTTTCATTTCTTTATGGTTTTATCAGAGATTCTACATAACAGTAATCCAAGTCTCATTGCCAACGCGGGTCTCCGGCACTCTTGACTCCGGCAGGAATGGTAGCCGAGGGGTTGAAATGAAAATCGCCATTTTCCGGATTGGTGAACAAGTTGGCAGACGAGAGGTCCAGCACATTGATGGCTTCGAAGCGAGAACCGCCAGTGGGCACATCGGAAGTGAGGTAGCAGTTGTCCGAATAGTCGAAGTAGTCGTAATTGCTGCGTCCGGCATTCAGTGTAGTATCTCCATTCGGGCCGGCAATGATGAGGTTGCCCACCGTGACACTGCCTGGAGAAGCCGGTGATTTGTTCCAGTTGTCGAAACGGAAGAGTTGGCTCAATGCCTTTTGTGTTTCGGCCGGCTGATAAAGAGTGTTGTTTGTGAAGATCACTTCGCCGATTCCGCCGTCAATATCCATCAGTTGGTCGCCCATGTCTACCAAGGTTGAGTTGGTCACCTCAATGCGGTTTATCGTATTATCTCCGGAGATGTTGATAAGTCCATAACCATTCCACCCGATGTGTTGCATGATGGAGTTGCTGATGGTGATGTTTGTCATGTTCAGTGCACCGCTGGTGCGGAAGAGGCTTCGCTTGATGTTGCGGATGAGGCATCCTTCGAAGGTAAGGGAACCGATGTTCATTGAGCCTGGCTGGAAGAAGTAGGCTGCGTTGTCGTTCTGTCCGTCAAGTGTCACATATTGGAAGGCAAGTGACTGCATTGAAGATGAAAGACTGATTTGCGGAAGATTGATGACCGGACGGTCGCTCTGGTCTGTCGTAATACTCGTGAGGAGCAAATTGTCCACTGAAGGCATTGTCCAGGCATTGATGTTGTAGGTCTTGCCCGGCTCAAACTCAAGCGTGAGGTTTGACGTGCCTTGCACCTCGTATTTCTCCATCAAGGCGTCCATGTCAATCACAGCAGTTTCCGACTCCCAAGGCACACGGATGACAATTCCTTCGCCCAGGCCCAGCGTTTTGAAAGTGTATTCGCCGCGCACTTCCTCGTTGTAACAAATCTGTACTTTATAGTTCGTACCACTTTCCAGTCCTTCCAGTGTCTTGGAGGAAGCGGCGATGTCATTCGCTGTCAGTTCAATGGGCTCGTCGCGCACAACGTATTCCCAACGGGGAGTTGAACCAGGATTCTCAGCTACATTCACATAGTCGAACAGTAGCATGTGTGTCACGCGGTCAGTCGGTGTCCAAGTGAACGTGACAGACTCGGTGGTCGGTGTCGCGCTCTCGAACAATTGCTCGCGTGGGGTCTCGAAAGCCACGCCTAGGTATCCGCTTGCCTTGCCGTTTTCATCTATCCCTCTCATGCGGACGCTATATTGCGTTGAACCGGCCAGCTCTCCAAACAGGGTAGCATATTCTACCTTGGCTGGAGCCGAGTCGTCCTTATAGATGGTGAGCGTGTCGGCATAGATGGTGTCGGCGCGGTAGAAGTTTTCCGGCAGGTATTCCAAACTGTCCTTGTAGAACTCAAACACGTAGCGAGTGGCTGTTACCACTTGCGAATAGTGCATTTGCACGCTGGTGGGCGAGACTTGCATGGTCTCATAGACCAAGGGAGCGAAAAGGCGGTCGTGAGAAGCATCGACCCCCCAATCGTTCACATCGTCGCACGACGAAAGGCTTCCTGCACAGCAGGCCATCAGAACCGCGCAAAGGGCATTCCGGGTTTTTATATATTGCGTTTTCATAAGTGTCTTTATTTCTTTTAGATGAAGCGTTACAACCGACTTATGGAGGACTACGATCCGGAGAGTCCGTCATGTGTGCGGATGTAGGCGTTCATCAATGCTTTAGTTTCTGAATCCGTATGAGTTAGAGAGCCATCCTTGTGACTCGAATACGCTTTCGTAGTCGATGGCAAAGACGTGGCGGTAGTTGCATGTGCGGTTGCCTACTGAATATTTGGAAAACTCAGCCTGTGCTTCGCTGCCCCAATAGAGTTTGCTGAAGAGTGCGGAGTAGTCGTAAGAAGCATTCAGTCCCGTTCCGATGACCAAGATCTTGCAGATGGTCTTCGCGTAGTTCTTGTTCACTTCATCGGGCCGACGTCCATTCTGGTCGATGCCTACCTGCATGGGTACCCAGTTGACGTAATATTCGCCTTTGCTTTCATTTGGGTCGTAGATTCCCAAGTCCTGGTTCAGGTTGAGTGAGGATAGATCGATGTAGTCCGGACGGTCGGCTTCATACTTGTAGTAGACGCGGCGAGGAATGTCGTTCTGCGTGAGTTCCTTGTCGAACACCTTGATGGGAAAAGTCCAGTCGTACATCAGGCACAGGGCCTCTTTCATGGCTTCCACCTTGTCTACAATCAGACCCCAGCGAATCAGGTCTTGCTTGCGGATGCATTCGCAGCCGAATTCCCATGCACGCTCATTGATGATGGCGTTGAAGAAGGCTTCCTTGCTACTGCCGTCGTAGTCTTTCACCTTAGCCGAGCCTGCACCGAATGCGCGGGTACGCACCACCTCAAGGGCCGCAGCTGCTGACAGCCCGGTGCGGGCCTCCACTTCCGTGGGACCGTGAAGCTCGTTTTGTGCCTCGGCGAACATCAGGTAAATGTCGGGGTAGCGCATCAGAATCCAGTTGATGCCGGTCGAGATACGCGAGGTCGCCACTTCAAGACGTTGGAGATACTCGTCAGTCATCCAATACCAACGCCATTTGCCGCACGATACGCCCAACGGGTTCAAACGCATGGTTTCCTTGGCCACGCCATCGACCATCTCGTAGCTCGGGAAAGCACAAGTTACATCGCGGCGTTTATCTTCGGGGTCGAACGAATAGAAGTAGTAGAGGGTGGTCGAGGCGTAACCAGTTCCTCCCATACCGCGGCTAGCGTTGATTACGCCGTTGCCCAGCGTGTAGCCCATCGTGGCACCTACATCGCCGCTCTGCCCCTCGCCAAAGGCCACCTCAAAGAGATTTTCGTTGTAGGGGTTCAGTTCCAGGTGGTTCACCTTTTCCCAAACCTCTTCGAAGTCGGGGTCGAGCTGGTGTGGGTTCTCCGGGTCGGCAAGTAAGTCCGCACAAGCATCAAGAGCTATCTGGTAGTAGTCCTGGTAATTCTTGGGACGCCCCACAAAGAATCCGTTCATTTCCGCGATGGTGGGATGGTGCTCCAGTTTCAGGTCGGGGAATGTATTGCCGTCGCGCACTGACCATCCGCCGGCAAAGAGGGCAACTCTAGCCAAAAGTCCATAGGCAAATCCTTTGGTGACGCGCTCAGCGTTGTAGGTTCCTTTGCCTTGCCAAGGCAGGTATCCGATGGCTTCTTTCAGGTCGGCAATGATATGGTTGTAGATGGTGTCTTTGTTGCATTTTCCGATATAGACATTAGATAAGTCACTGCTGGCTGCGTTTTCCTTGAAAGGTACGTCGCCCCACCAACGCACCAACTCGAAATAGCCCAATGCACGCAGGGTCAAGGCTTCACCCAAGTAGGCTAACATGGTTTCTCTGTTTTCGGTTTCCATTGCCGGAGATTTGCGGATACCATCGACTGCGGTCGTGGCCTGTTCGGTAAAAGTCCAGATGTCGTTCCACTTGGTCGTTGTGTTATAGGGGTCATCGTAGAAGTTCATGCCGCCCGTATCACCATTTGTCTGGTTATAGTCATCCAGATTGAAAGCATTGGATCCCACTTCTACGTCGCTTACACCCTGCCAGTTGACACATAGCTTCTGTCCGTACATCATGGAGGCCGTCATGGACGAGTAGACACCCATGAGAGCGGCTTCCGTCATGACCGGGGTATCGAAAACGTTCTCGCTGCTGGCCTTCGAAGGACTTTCCGTATCCAGGAAATTATCCATGCAGGAGCTTAGGAGTACAGTTGCTGAAAGTGCAACCACAAAGATATGTTTTATCATGTTCCGTTATCTTTTGTTTGTTGTTTTTTAAAACGTTACGTTTATGCCAAATACATAGTTACGCGCCTTCGGGTAGGCGGAGTAGTCCACGTTAGGTGTCATGGGCGTGCTGCGCTGTGTGCTTACTTCCGGGTCTTGGCCGGAATATTTTGTCCAGCAGAAAAGGTTGGAGGCCGTAGCATAGATGCGTAGGTTGCGTACACCGAACTTCTGTGTCAGCGAGACGGGCAGTGTATAGCCAATGGTCAAGTTGCTGAAACGCAGGAAAGAGTTGTCCTCCACAGCCCAGTCAGTCACCACCGTGCGACCCATCAAGGGCGACCAAATGGACGCATTTTGGTTGATTTTGCGGAAACGTTGTGGGTCGGCCAGGTTACCATACATTACGTTGGCCCCCGTTTCAGGGTCGATAATTGTCCAACGCTTGTCCAAGCTCATCTCTGTGGAGATGTTGTTGTAACGGCGGTTGGTATAAGTGGATGCTAGAATCTTCATCGCGTTGTAGACTTTTCCGCCATACGACCAGTTGAACATGGCTGCCATGTCGAATCCGAGCCATTGTGCATTTAGCCCGAAACCTCCGTAATGTTTGGGTTGTGTGCATCCCAGTAACACTCGGTCGTTGTCGGCGTCAATTACACCATCTCCGTTCTGATCTTTGAGTTTGATATAACCGGGACCGAAATTATCCGGACCAGCCATCAGGTCAAAGTCGCTGGCCACGCCGTCATTGAGCACCCATTTGTTGGTGGCATGGTCGAAGGTAAAATCGTCGAACGTATAAAAACCTTCGACTTCAAAACCATAGATTTGCCCGATAGGCTCACCCACGAAAACGCGATAGTCGTCGCGGCCTACGTCGGGCGCCCAGCCGGATTGAGCAATCATGGAGGTAGCTGTGCCGTCAAGCTTTTCCACCACGTTCTTGTTGAACGCAATGTTGAAGTTGGCCGAGAGGTAAAAGTCCTTGGTGTTGACCAGTGTCCCGTTCAGGGTTAGTTCCACGCCCTTGTTGCTCGTGCGCCCTAAGTTCTGGTATTGGTATTGATAGCCTGAATAGGAAGGCAAGTCCATACGCAGAATCAAGTCCTTGGTTACGTCTTTATACAGTTCCAGCGTGGCGTTCAATCGTCCACCGAAAAACGTGGCATCAAGGCCGATGTTTGATGAGAGCTTGGTTTCCCACGTCAGGTTCTCATTGCGTAGGGTGTTACCTGGCTTCATTCCTGTCTGTACTGTTTCGTTCAGGTAATATTGCTTATTGGCCGAGGTTTCAATGGAATAGTCTTGTCGCCAATAGGAACTAACGCGTGCGTTGCCCACGGCACCGTAGCTGACGCGTAGCTTCAGGTTGTCGAGCCAGTTGCGCGTAGATTCCATGAATTCCTCGTCGGAAATGCGCCAGGCTGCAGCCACACCTGGGAAGAAACCCCAACGCTGGTCGGGGGCCAACACGTTCGTGCCGTCGGCACGAGCTGTAAAGGAAAGCGTGTAGCGGTCGTTGTAAGTGTAGTTTACACGGCCGAAGTAGGATGCCGTACGCGAAGGCTCGCCGATGGTGGTATAGGTGGGCTGCGGCGTACCGTAGTTCCACATTGAGAGCACTTGGTCGGCTGTGAAGTCAATAGGATAATACTTTGACATCACCTGCATATTGTTTGTCTGCCGGCTCACCATTTCCTGACCTACCATCGCGTTGAAGTCGTGTTTGTCTTTGCGGAAACGGTAACTCAGTGTGTTCTGTATGCTCCAGCTCTGCCCCTTTTCGTCGGTGCGTTTGGCAACCGGTTGACCGCCGTTGGAACTGGACTCCCCGGTTTTGTTGAGCCAGATATTGTCCGTGTAGTTGTTGTCGAAGTCGTAGCTGCCGCGGAACTGGTAATCCAGTCCTTTGACGATATTCCACTTTATGCCCATGTTATACGTCTGGCGTAACTTGTTTTGCTTTTTGTACTCATTGACCGTATTGTAATAGGGATCATTCAATGAAGAAAGTTGTGCTTCGTCCGTCTTGTCGGCATCAGCCCCCAAATCTCCTTCGTCCATCGCTTGCATACTGTCAATGGGAGAGAAGCGTATCGCATCCTTCAGCTTCCCACCGTTGGTACCCGCACCCATGATAGTGGTTTTGGTGAGGCGGCCCGTAAGCTCCAGTTCCAGCTTTTTGCCCAACTTCTTGTTGAGGCGCACTTGGAGATTGTCGCGCAGGTAATCGGAGTTTACCATGACGTAATCTTCGTCGTCGCGAGTGTAGCTGATGCTGAAGCGCATGTCTTCCGATCCACCTTGTACACCGATGTTGTAGCTTTGTTTGATGCCCGTGTCACCGTACATGATGTCCTGCCAGTCGTTGCCGGGGACGGACAGGTAGATGTCGCGGTCTTCCCAACGGCCATACATGGAGAAGAGACCGGCGTTTTCTGCCGGGTCTACTTCGCGCTGGAAGAGATAGTACTCATATGGAGAAAGTACATTGGTCATGTTATACACTTTGTTGAAGCCGACGTGCGAGTTGAATGTAACTTCCGTGCGGCCTGCTTTGCCGCTCTTGGTCGTGACGAGGATGACGCCGTTCGCGCCCTTCGCACCGTAGATGGCCGTGGAAGAGGCATCCTTGAGCACGTCGATGCTTTGGATGTCGTTCACGGGAATGTCGTTGATGTTGTCCACTTGGAAACCATCGACAATGTAGAGTGGGGAGTTGTCTTGTGTAATACTGCCGCCGCCGCGCACCAATATCTGTACGTCTGCATCAGGCGAACCGTCGGTTGTCGTGACAAGCACTCCGGCCAGCTTTCCGGTGATGGCCTGCGCTGCCGAAGTCAGTGGAATATCGCGTAACACCTTTTCGTTCACGGAGGAGATGGCACCTGTCAGGTCGCCGCGGCGTGATGTGCCGTAGCCGATGACCACCACCTCGTCGAGGTCTTGTGTGCTTTCACGCAACGTCACCACCACGTCTTTGCCGCTCGTGGCCGACACTTCCATCGTCTCCATACTAAGGAAAGAAATCACCAGGCGGGCTTTGCGCTCGCCGATGTCGAGCTTGAAGTTACCGTCCAGGTCGGTTACCACGCCTATCTTCTGGTCGCCTTTCAGCTTGACCGTGGCGCCGATGACAGGCTCTCCCTGTTCGTCGAGCACCTTGCCCGTGATGGTGTATCCCTGCTGCTGTTGCTCTTGGGCCGCCACGTCGGCGGGAGTCCAGGCCAACAAGGCCGCTAGAGCTAGGCAGTAGGTGCCTGCTTTCATAAAGGTCTTTTTCATGATAGCTGTTGTTTATGTAGGTTTGATATTTGTTCGTGTGGTATTCGTACAAGCAAAAATGGGGCTTTGCGAAAGGGTTATCCTAATACCTGTTCTTGCTTGACGTTCACATCCGTCTCGCCTCGTGAGGCTGGGCGGCTTCGTCCAGATAGACTTCCAGATTGGTGTATCCCGCGCTGTTCAGGGTGGAAGCACGTCCGTCGGCGGCATTGTGGGGATCGAGTCCGTGTGTCTGCTCCCATGTGTCGGGCATCCCGTCGCCGTCGGTGTCACGCAGGGCCATGATTTCTTCAGTCGTGGCTGTAAGGGAAGGGTATCCGCCTACATCGGAAGGGAGGTCGATGAGGCCGCGGCGCGTGGAAGCGTTGGGCGTGACAGAACCGATGTAGGTGGCCGTACCCGTGAGCGTCTCTTCCACGATGCGGCTGTCGATGGTGTCGCGCCGTTTCGAGCATCCCGCTCCGGCCAGCACCAGACGAAAAGCTTCCTGCGCCGTGTGCGTCGTCACTTCTTCATGAGGCAGGGGCGAACGTAGGCGGATGGAGTCGCGCACAGCCTCATCCCAAAGGCCGTCGTTGGCCTTGCCGTTCACTTGCTCGTAGATACCGCGCGTCCAGTTGTCGGCTGTGGTCTCTGGGTCGTCTTCCACCACGTTTCCGGTAACGTAGAACTTGCCCCACACGTGCTCCATCGGGGCCCACGAGTTCGGATTCCCGTTTTTGCCGTGGCAGTACTTCGTGGTGCGGATACCGGGTGCGAAGATGCGGTGGGCGATGGGTCTGTCTTTTGGTGTGGCTGGTCCAGGCTTATAATAGTTGTTGACAATGTTTATATGCATTCCTTCGCCTCCGTAGCAGCCGTTGCCCGCCCAATTATAGAAAACATTGCAACGCATGTCGACCAGCTCGTCCTTTTGCGTACCGGGGCGCGATCCGAGGCGGGGCACACGGCTTTCATGGTGTGCCAGCAGGTTGTGGTGGAACGACATGCGCCGTCCGCCCACGATAGCGCCGTAGCCATGGCGACCTTTCTTGTGGCCGGCTGTGCGGAGGCTTTCGCTGACGAGGCACCACTGCACAGTGGCATCGGTGTTGCCGTAGATGGAGCACGTTTCATCAACCGACCAGCTGACGGTGCAGTGGTCGATGATGATATCTCGATGGTCGGACCCGCCTAAGCCGTCAGGCTCGCCTCCGCCTTCATTACCCACGCGGAAGCGCAGGTAGCGTATGACGACGTTGTCTGCCGCTACGTTCACTGGATGACGGGCGATGCAGATGCCCTGTCCGGGAGCTGTCTGCCCGGCAAGGGTGATGCTGTCGTTGGTAATGCGTAAGGGACTGTCGAGAAAGATGGTTCCGGCTATGTCGAACACCACGGTACGTGCCCCTTTTTGGCGGATGGCATGGCGTAGGGTGCCGGGTTGGTCGCCGTCGGCCAATGTGGTGACGTGATAGACTTGTCCGCCACGTCCACCCGTGGCATACCGTCCGAAGCCTTCAGCACCGGGAAAGGCCGGGAGCCTGTCGGCTGCCATAGTCGGCATTCCGCACAAGAGGAGAACCAGCAATAAAATACAGCTAAAAGGAATGGAAATGTTTTTCATGATACATGCGTTAGCGAAGCAGACGTTTGCTTCACAACGGCAAATATAAAAGGATTGAAACGCCTGTAAAATAGGCTGAAAGAGATACGCCAAAATCTGAACCCTTTATGTCAAAAAACGAACTCCAGAGGCTTATTTCCCGCCTTTTGCGTCCGCTACTTTCCTTTCCCTGTATTCGCTGGGCGTACATCCGGTGGCTTTTTTGAAGACGGTGCTGAAATACTTCGGCGACTTGAAGCCCGTCATATAGGCCACTTGGGAAATGGAAAGGTCGGCTTGTTCCATGAGACGGATGGCACGCTTGAGGCGCAGTTCACCCACGAAGGCTACGGGTGTGAGACCGGTGATGGACTTCAGTTTGCGGTAGAACACCGTGCGGCAGACGTTGAGGTGTTCGGCCAGCTGTTCTATCTCGAAGTCGGGGTTGGTCATGTTCTGTTCCACGCAATCGGTCACCTGCTTCATGAACTGGGCGTCATAGGGTTCCAAGCGGGGCGAATCGGGTACTTCAGGTACAGGCTCCTTGGTCGGGGACGTTTGCAAGCGCGCCATGTACAGCTCCTGCAATTCGCGCCGCTGGCGCAGCAGGGAGGCAATGCGCGTTTTGAGGTAAGCCGAGCTGAACGGCTTGGCCAGATAGTCGTCGATGCCATGCTCCAGTCCTTCGATGCGGTCGTCAAGCGAGGACTTGGCGGAAAGCACCACGATGGGGATATGACAGATGCGGCGGTCGGCTTTCACGTGCCTTACCATCTCCAGTCCATCCATTACGGGCATCATCACATCCGTGACTATAAGGTCGGGGACATGTTCTGCAGCCAGCTCCAGGCCTTGTTTCCCGTCGGAGGCTTCGAGTACATGATACGTCCCGGAAAGAATCTCGCGCAAGAAAGAACGCAGCTCGTCGTTGTCTTCCACCACGAGGAGGGTCGGACGCTCGTCGCCGGTTTCGGGAACAGCCTCCTCCCGGACGGGTGAGGCAGACAAAAGCCCGTCGTTCAGGATAAACTCGGTCTGCCTGTCGTGTTCATATACCGTGCGGTTGAGTGGGAGGGTGACGGTGAAACGGCTTCCCTCTCCGAGGCGGCTCTCCACGTCGATGTGCCCGTGGTGCAAATCCACCAGTTCTTTTACCAGCGACAAACCGATGCCCGAGGAAGGGTGCATCATGTCGCTATGGCCAAACGTCTCAAAACGTTGGAACAGTGTCTTTCGGTGTTGCTCGTCGATGCCGATGCCCTTGTCGGCTACGCTGACGCGCACTTCCGTGTCGGCAAGTTCTACTTCCACTGTGACTGTTTTTTCTGCAGGGGTATACTTGAACGCATTGGAGAGGAGGTTGAAGAATACCTTCTCCACCTTGTCTACGTCCAGCCACATCGGGAGTTTCTCCACGGGGGTAGAAAGGCTGAAGTCCATATGCTTCTCGCCCGCCACTGCTTGGAAGTGGGCCATCACCTGGCGGAGTAGTGCGACGAGGTCGGCCTCCTCGAGCACCAGCTTCATCTTGTGGTTCTGAAGCCGGCGGAAGTCGAGAATCTGGTTCATCATGCGGAGCATCCGCCGGATGTTTACGTGTACGAGCGACAGGTGCTTCCGGTCTTGTTCCGAGAGTGTCCGGCTCTGGAGCATTTCGTCCACCGGGGCGGAGATGAGCGTGAGCGGCGTGCGCAACTCGTGGGAGATGTCGGTGAAGAAACGCAACTTGATGTCGGCCAACTGTTGTTCCGTATCAATGCGGTGGCGCAAGCGGTAGATGTAGAACAGCACATAGCACACTGTCCCGACGAGCAGCAGGAACAGCCCGGCATAGAGCACCAAGGCCCAGGCCGTCTCGGAGAACTTCGGCTCCACAATGAGCCGCAGGCTACGCACGTTGTCCATCCACACGCCGTTGTTGTTGGTGGAACGTATCTCCAGCGTGTATTCGCCCGCAGGGAGGTTCATATAGCTGGCGGAGCGGGCATTCTCCACTTTGTTCCATGTGTCGTCCAGCCCGCGGAGCCTGTAAGCATACTGGATGGTGGAGGGACTGACAAAATCCACGGCGGCAAAGCGGAAGGAAATGTTGCGCTGGCTGGGGGAGAGAGTAAGCGATTTCATCCGGTTCACGTCGCCCGTGAGCGGATTTCCCTGCACGCGCATCTCGGTGAGCAACACGGGTGGAACGTAGGCATCGTAGGGCAACTTGGAAAGGTCGAGTTCCAGTACGCCCAGATTGGTACCCAAGAAGAGCGTATCGCCCATAACCAGGGGAACGGTCTCGGCAAAGCGTAAACCCGCCCGGAAGCGGTCGCAGGGATAGTTCACGCTCTGCCCGGTCAGAGGGTCGAGGCAGGAAAGGCCGTTCTCCGTCGTTACCCAATAGTGTCCCCGCCCATCTTCTGCCATTGAATGCACCAAGTTGGAGATAAGTCCGTCTTGTACGGTGTAGTGATGGAAAGTGGTCCGGGAGTGTAACAAGGAATCGGGCGAAACCAGATTGAGTCCGCCACTGAACCCCAGGCAGTAGACTTGTCCCGTGCCGCGAGGCTGGAAGATGCCCATGATGTTGTTGCTGTTGAGTGACGCATCGTCGCCCGCGACATGCTTGTGGTGATGAAACACAATCTCTTCCGGGCGGGCGAACGATGTGCGAAAAGCCAACAGACCATCGGTGGTGCCCGCAAGCAGGATGCCATCCGGAGTTTCCGCCAGGCAGCGGATGCGGACTCCGACATCCGCTGGAAAGCTTTTCAACCTGTTGCCAGCGTGGATGAAACGTGCGCTTCCGCTTTCGGGGTTGCGCTCCACCAGGTTCAGCCCGCCGCCGAAGGTGCCCACCCAGAGATGCCCGCGGCTGTCTTCATGGAGATCGAAAATACGGTTGGAGCTCAGGCTACAGGCATCGGAGCTGTCGGATGTATAATGATGGAGGGTAAAGCGGTGGTCATCCGTGGGGTGCAGACGGAAAAGCCCGTCTTCACGTGTGCCCAGCCAGATGTCGCCATCGCGTGTCTGCAGCATGGCATATACCTTGGGTCCAAAGGCGCATTTCTCCGTGACGAGCTTCCCGCTGGAAGACAGGTAGAGCACAGGTCCGCCGTCCTGCTGTCTGACGCGCACCACCCCGCTCTTCGAACTGGCCCACAAACGGCCTTTGTTGTCAGCTAGAAAGGCACGGATGTCCATGTTCTTCTCCATGAGGTGAAATGTGAAGAAGTGGGGCTGGAAAGAGAGCCGTGCCAGACCCATGTCCAAAGCCAGCCACAAGTTGCCCTGCCTGTCCATAAGGTAGCCTTGGAAAGTGGGTACGTAGAATGACGTCGGGTTGTCGGCATCACGCAGATAGGGAAGGAAGCGGTCGGTTGTCTCGTCATAGTAACACAACGGACCGTATTTGGCGATGGCCCACAGCGTCCCGTTGTGGTCGGAAAACAGCAGACTGCGACTCCGCAGGTCGGCATCGGAGAGGGAAGACGGGGGAAGTCCGTAGAGGCGGGCTTCCAGCGTGGAGGGATTCAGCCGTACCATCTCGCCTCGTTCCAGCATGAGCCAATAGTGGTGCCGGCTGTCTGTGCACATTGCCGTAATCTTCTCCTTTGCACGGCCGATGTCCGACATGCGGAAGGTGGCTGCCGTACGACTCTTGCAGGCGTAGAAAGTTACCGAGTGGCTTGTCTGTAACACGAGTGTGTCGCGACCCGCACTTTCCATCCAATGGATGGCACCTTGGTAACCGGACACGTTGAGCATCTCGAAGTCGCCCTGCTCCCGGCGATAACGGTAAAGCTTGTTGGCCTCCGACACCAGATAGAACTGTCCGGCGCACTCGCAGACATAGCGGAACGCCGGACCTCCGGCCTTGACACGTTTCAGTCCCACCACATCCACGCCTTTGTGCGTAAGCACCCACTCGTCGCCTTCACGGTCTTCGTAGATGCGGTAAATGCGGTTGCTCTTCAGCGGATGACCGTCGGTGGCATAGTGCTCCACGCCATCGGTACCGGTCTTGAACGCCCGTCCGTCGATGCGGAACACTTCCCCACTGCGGGTCGTGAGCCACGCCACGCCTTTGGAAAGCACTTGGTAGGAATCTACGGTCAGGGGCTTCCGGAGGGAAGTCTCCAAAGGAGTCAGCACGTCGATGAAAGCCTGCTCCTTCTGGTTGAAGAGGAATAGCCGATTGTCATAGGTCTGACACCAGAGGTCGTCCTCACCGCCGAGCTGTATGTCTATGATACGGTTCGTGCTTAATGCCTTTCCGCCCGGCGAGGCCATGTTGTAGGAGACGAACGTCGTGCCGTCGTAGCTGTTCAGTCCGTCCCATGTGCAGAACCACAGCCGCCCGTCAGCAGACTGGACAAGACGCTGCACGACGCTTTGCGAAAGTCCGTCGCTGAAAGAGTAATGGCGGATGTCACAACGCGGCTGTGCCTGCAGGACCGCCCCGCAAGTGAGGAGCAGGAGAAGTGCGGCACACATGAGCCTGTATGATAGGATAAGGTGTCTCATTCTTTCCCTTTGGAACGAACAGTGGGCAAACTTACAAAAAAATTTGTTTGTTTGTAAGTTCTTCCGCTTTTGCGCCTGAAAACACGGACGCCGGATACGCCGTCGGGGGAGTGGCACGGCGAGGGGCACACGTCCTGACGGTATATCCGGCGTCTGGATGCGGATGGGAGAGGGGCTAGTTCCCGGCGAGGGCTGCCTTCAGTTTCTCCACGAACTCGTCGGCTTCCCCGACGGTGAGGCAGAGAGGGGGCAGCAGGCGGATGACGTTCGTCCCGCTGGCTCCGGTGAACACATGATGGTCGTAGATGAGGCGGTTGCGCAGCTCCTTCACCGGACGGTCGAACTCCATGCCGAGCATCAGGCCCTTGCCGCGCACTTCACGGATGCCGGGCAGGGTACGCAGCTCCTGCAGCAGGTGCTCGCCCACACGGGCGGCGTTCTCCACGAGGTGTTCGCTCTCCATCACGTCGAGCACGGCGAGGGCGGCGGCACAGCCCAGGTGGTTGCCGCCGAACGTCGTGCCCAGCTGACCGTAGGAGGGGGTGAACTTCGGGCTGATGAGCACTCCGCCCATCGGGAAGCCATTGGCGATACCTTTTGCCACGGTGATGAGGTCGGGGCGGATGCCGGCGTGCTGGTGGGCAAAGAACCGTCCGCTGCGTCCGTAACCCGACTGGATCTCGTCGAGGATGAGGAGGGTGCCGGTCTCGTCGCACAAGCGGCGCAGACCTTGCAGGAAGGCGGCGTCGGGGATACGGATGCCGCCCACGCCCTGGATGCCCTCGATGATGACGGCACACACGTCTCCCTTCTCCAGCTCGGTGCGGGCGCCCTCAAGGTCGTTCAGCTCGAGGAAGGTCACATGCCCGTTGGCGTTGATGGGGGCGATGATGGAGGGGTTCTGCGTCGCTTCCACGGCGAGCGAGGTCCGTCCGTGGAACGCCTTGGCGAAGGACACCACGCGCGTCCGTCCGTTGTGGAACGAGGCGAGCTTGAGTGCATTCTCGTTGGCCTCCGCTCCGGAATTGATGAGGAAGAGGCTGTAGTCTTCGTAGCCGGACGCCTTGCCGAGTCGCTCGGCAAGCTGGCGTTGCAGCAGATTGACGACGGAGTTGGAGTAGAAACCCAACATGCCCGCCTGGCGGCTCACTGCCTCCACATAGTGCGGGTGGGCGTGACCGATGGAGATGACGGCATGGCCGCCGTAGAGGTCCAGGTACTCCGTGCCCCGGTCGTCCCAGACACGGCAGCCCTTGCCCTTGACGATGTTGATGTCAAACAGGGGATATACGTCGAACAGATTCATAGTCTTCGGATAATGACGGGTAAATGGTTTGTGTCAGAAGGCGCTGGGCTTCAGCCGTAGTCCCACGGTCTCCTCCAGGTTGAACAGCAGGTTCATGTTGTGGACCGCCTGTCCGCTGGCGCCCTTCAGGAGGTTGTCGATGCAGGAGATGATGAGCAGCTTGTTGCCGTGCTTCTCCAGGTGGATGAGGCACTTGTTGGTGTTGACCACCTGCTTCAGGTCGATATTCTCCTTCACGATGTGGACGAAGGAGTCCTTGGCGTAGTACTCCTCGTAGATGCGTTCGAGCTCCTCAAGCGCCACTTGCGTCTTCACCACCAGCGTGGCGAAGATGCCGCGGGGGAAGTCGCCCCGGTAGGGGATGAAGTCAATCTCCGCGTTGAAGCTGTTCTGCAGCTGGCGGAGCGACTGCTTGATTTCCGGCACGTGCTGGTGGGCGAAAGCCTTGTAGACGCTGATGTTGTTGTTGCGCCAGCTGAAGTGGCTCGTCGCGCCCGGTTTCACGCCTGCTCCCGTGCTGCCGGTGATGGCGTTCACCGAGATGTCGCTGTTGAGCAGGAGGTGTTTGGCTAGCGGAAGCAGTCCCAGCTGGATGCACGTGGCAAAGCAGCCCGGGTTCGCCACATGCTTGCTGTGGCAGATGGCGCGGCGGTTCAGCTCCGGCAGGCCGTAGACGAAGTCGTGGTCGTCCGCCTTGATGCGGTAGTCCATCGAGAGGTCGATGATGCGCAGTTCCTCGGGGATGTTGTGCGAGTCGATGAACTTCCGCGTGTCGCCGTGGGCGGTGCAGAAGAAGAGCACGTCGATGCTCTCCAGCGGCAGCGCGTCGGTGAATGTCAGGTCGGTCTCGCCGTAGAGTCCCTCGTGGACGTCAGTAATCTTGCGCCCCGCCTGGCTGTTGCTGTGGACGAACACAATCTCCGCGTCGGGGTGGTTGATGAGCAGACGGATGAGCTCCCCCGCGGTGTAGCCCGCTCCGCCTATGATTCCTACTTTTATCATGATGTCTGTGTTTGGGTCAGGAAATGAGAGTCCGGGTCACACGTCTTCCTCGTCCTTGTGGACGCTGTAGTAGGCGCGCAGCGGCGTGGAGAGCACCTTGATGAATCCCTTGGCGTCTTCTGCCGTCCAGCCTTTCTGCATCTCGCCGTATTCGCCGAACTTGTTTTTCACCAGGTCGTCGGGTGAGTCCACACCGACGGTGGAGAAGGAGAGCGGGCGCAGCTCGAGGATGACCGTTCCGTTGACGTTGCGCTGCGACTCGGCGAGCATCGCCTCGATGTCGCGCATCACCGGCTCCAGGTACTGGCTCTCATGCAGGAACATGCCGTACCAGTTGGCAACCTGGTCCTTCCAGTACTGTTGCCACTTGCTGAGCGTATATTTCTCCAGGAAGCGGTGCGCGCCGATGATGAGCATCGGGGCGGCAGCTTCGAATCCGACGCGACCCTTGATGCCTATGATGGTGTCGCCCACGTGCATGTCGCGGCCGATGCCATAGGCAGCGCCAATCTCCTCCACCTTCTGGATGGCGGCGATGGGGTCGGTGAACACTTCGCCGTTGACGGCATGCAGCTCGCCCTTCTTGAACTCCAGCCGCAGCTCCTCGCTGCCCTGGCGGGTCACCTGTTTGAGGTAGGCGCTCTCGGGCAGTCCCTGACGCGAGTCGAGAATCTCGCCGCCGCAAATCGACGTGCCCCACAGGCCGACGTTGTAGGAGTACTTCAGCTTGGTGAAGTCAGCCTCGAAGCCGTGCTCCTTCAGGTAATTGATTTCATATTCGCGGCTGAGCGCCATGTCGCGCGTCAGGGTGATGATCTCCACCCCCGGTGCCAGCACGAGGAAGGTCATGTCGAAGCGTACCTGGTCGTTGCCGGCACCTGTCGAGCCGTGTGCGATGGCGTGCGCACCGATTTCGTTGGCGTAGCGGGCGATGGCGAGCGCCTGGAAGATGCGCTCCGAGCTGACGGAGATGGGGTAGGTCCCGTTGCGTAGCACGTTGCCGTAGACCATGTACTTCAGGCTTTTCTCATAATATTCGCGGGTGACGTCGAGCGTCACGTATGCCTTGGCGCCCAGCTTGTAGGCGTTCGCCTCGTTCTGCTTCAGCTGTTCGTCACTGAATCCGCCGGTGTTGGCACAGGCGGCATAGACCTCGTAGCCCTTCTCTTTGGCGAGGTACATCACGGTGAACGATGTGTCCAGTCCACCGCTGAACGCCACCACTACTTTCTTTTTCTCTTCCATTGTATTTGGTTTTTAAGTTTGTTTGTCTGGAGGTCGAGTTCCGTCCCGCCTCATTTGTGTTTCTCGGGGTCATAGAGCATCGCGGTGCAGATGCAGTAGCGCCGTCCCGTGCGTTCGAGCACGTCGTGGTTGCAGCACCCTTCGCAACCCTTCCAGAACGCCTCGTCGTCCGTCAGCTGGGCGAAGGTCACGGGGACGTAGCCCAGCTCCGTATTGATTTTCATGACGGCTGCCCCGCTGGTGAGGCCGAAGAGTTTGGCGTGCGGCCAGCGCAGACGGGAGAGTGTGAACGCCGCCTGCTTGATGCGCTTGGCAAGTCCCTGTCCGCGGAACTTCTCCACGACGATGAGTCCTGAGTTTGCCACGTACTGCTTGTTGCCCCAGCTCTCGATGTAGCAGAATCCGGCGAACTCGTCGCCGTGGAGCGCGATGATGGCTTTTCCCTCCTTCATTTTCTGCGCCACATATTCGTGGGTACGCTTGGCGATACCCGTTCCTCTGACTTGTGCGGCGGCTGTAATCGTTTCCAATATCGTGTCGACATAGACCTCGTGTGAGGCATCGGCAACCATAACGTCAATTTCGTCCATTTGTCTCGATAGTAAAAAAGTCGCTTGTGTATATGTCTTTTGTAAGTCGTCTAGTCTGTTTCAGCCGGTTCTCAGAAGTGCACGTTGGGGATGACCTTGCGGAGCGCCTTCACCATGTCCGTACGGGTCACGCCCTCGTTGATGACCATCATGATGGTGTCGTCGCCCGCGATGGTCCCGATGATTTCGTGGATGTTCCCGTTGTCGATGTCGTAGGCGATGCTGCTGGCATAGCCCGGACGGGTGCGGATGACGGCGATGTTGCCTGAGATACGGAGCGAGATGAACCCGTTGGAGATGGGGTACTCCACTTTCGGTCGGGATTCTGCCACCCTTTTATATAAGGTGTTGTTCGGCAGCACGTAGATGTACTTGCCGCCCGGGCTTGCCGCCTTGGCGACTTTCAGTTGCTTCAGGTCGCGCGAGAGCGTGGCTTGCGTCAGTGTGTATCCTTCGATCTCCAGTTCGCGCAGGAGTTCCTCCTGACTCCCGATTTCCTTGGTTGAGATGATGATCTTGATCGAATCAAGTCGGCTGCTTTTTGTTCTCATAGTGTATATTTATTCCTAAGACGCTGCAAAGGTACGTATATTTTCGTATTTACTGCATAAATTCACCGTAAATTTCATGTTTATGCAGAATATTTATTCATTCGGACGATGCCGGCGGTCCGTCCCCTGCGGTGTGTGGGTGCGGCGGGACGCTGCTGTCAGATTGTCAAAATGTCAAATGAATCGCGCGAGAAGGGCCTTCCTTGTGCCCAAATACGAGTGGGTGACCGGCGAGGGCCTTCTCGGACGATTCGCGAAATGCACGCTGTCGCCCTTTCCGCATTCTTTCTTTCTTTTCTTTCTGCGGAAGCGCGATTTTGTGGACCAGATGATGCTAGAAGATGCAAAGCGACGTCCGAATGACAGATGGAAAATGTGCGCCTCCTTCCGTCTGAAAATGAAAACAGGTAAAGGAAACGGACAAAATCAAGGCCTTTTTTCGTGCGGACGCGTCCGTACGACGGTGCGGACGAACGACTACGGTGGTACGGACGCGTCCGTACGAAAGTGAAAATGGGTTGGAACGACGGTGCGAAGGGGTTCGCAGCCCGTTTTTGTGTTAACGGAATGAAAATAGGGGCCTGTCCGGACGTCCGTGTCTTAAAAAGTGTATTCAACTGCGCGCTGGAAGGGACAAAATTGCGAAAGTACGCGTCAGCTGAAAACGCCGAATCGAGAAAAAATGTCGCCTGTTTCCCTGTTTTGCTTTCTTTCTGACGACAGGCGGACGGGGAGGAGGGAGGCACCGCGCTGCCCCGTTCCGTTGCCGTCCGCCGGACACCCGACGGGCACCGGACGGACGTGCCGGGGGAGGCAGCCGGCGGGGCCACTTCCGCCTTCCGGCAGGTAAAATCCAATAAAACCAAAATATTTGCCGAAAAGGACAGGCGGATAGGAAATAAATATGTACATTTGTTTCATTGTTAACCGGAGGGTGCCGCAAGGTGCTCTCATGAAGCTTTACAGATTATGGAAAACATGAACTTTTTCGCTGTCGACCTGGGCGCCACGAGTGGACGCACCATCCTGGGTACGGTCTCCGGCGGAAAGATAGAACTGACGGAACTGACACGTTTCCCGAACCACATCATCGAGACGGGCGGACACTTCTACTGGGACATCTACGCCCTCTACCTCGAAATCATCAACGGACTCAAGAAGGTGGCACAGGAGAACATTCCCATCCGCTCCATCGGCATAGACACATGGGGCGTCGACTTCGTGATGTTCGGCCGCGACGGAGGCATCCTGCGCAGTCCCTACTGTTACCGCGACCCGCACACGGAGGGCGCCCCCGAGGAATTCTTTACCCACATCCCCCGTGAACGCGTGTACGACATCACGGGCATCCAAATCATGAACTTCAACTCGCTCTTCCAGCTCTCCACGCTGCGCCGTAACGGATGTTCCGCGCTGGAGGCTGCCGACAAGATTCTCTTCATGCCCGACGCGCTGTCCTACATGCTGACGGGCGAGCGGGTGACGGAATACACCATCGCATCGACCTCGCAGATGCTCAATCCGCGCACGAAGCGCTTCGAGAAGGAGCTGCTCGACGCGGTGGGCGTGAGCGAGGAACAGTTCGGCCGCTTCGTCTTCCCCGGCGAGCAGGTCGGCGTGCTCACCCCCGAGGTGCAGCAGCTCACGGGGCTGGGTGCCGTGCCCGTCATTGCCGTTGCAGGGCATGACACGGCTTCGGCGGTGGCGGCAGTGCCCGCGCGCAACGAGCGGTTCGCCTACCTCAGCTCCGGCACGTGGTCGCTCATGGGCGTCGAGGTGAAGGATGCCATCATCACGGCGGAGAGCTACGAACGCAACTTCACCAACGAGGGCGGCGTGGAAGGCACGACGCGCTTCCTGAAGAACATCTGCGGCATGTGGCTCCTGGAGCGTTGCCGCAAGGAGTGGGAGCGGGACGGCAACTATTCCTACTCCGAGTTGATAGACGCCGCTCTGGCGGTGCCTGCCTTCCGCAGTGTCATCAACCCCGACGCCGCCTGCTTTGCCAACCCCGTGTCGATGGTCGACGCCATCCGCGGTTATTGCAGCCGGACGGGACAGCCTGTGCCCGAGACCTACGGTGAGTTGACCCGCTGCATCTTTGACAGCCTTGCCTTGCGCTACCGTCAGGTGTTCGGTTACATGCAGTCCATGGCGCCGTTCCCCATCGAGCGTCTGCACGTCATCGGCGGCGGCTCGCGCAACAACCTGCTGAACCAGTTCACCTGCAACGCCGTGGGTGTACCCGTGACGGCAGGACCGTCGGAAGGGACTGCGCTCGGCAACATCATGCTCCAGGCGAAGGCCTTCGGTCTGGTGGGCACGATGCAGGAGATGCGCGACATGATAGCCTCCTCCATCGAGCTGGCCGAGTTCGAGCCGAAGGATGCTGCCGAGTGGAATGCCGCCTACGAGAAGTACGTCCGGCTGACGGCTGACGAGGCGTGACCCACGGACGGGACATGCCGGGAGTGAGCCGGTCAGTCCGACAGGCGGAAGCCCCGCCAGTCCCGTCGGCTGAAAAGAAAACAGAACGAAAGACAAACCAACAAACTAATAAACTGAAAAACTTATAAACTGAAACGACAATGAAAGAAGAATTAGTGAACAAAGCGTACGAGGTAGCCAAGGAACGCTACGCCGCTGTCGGCGTCGACACCGACAAAGTGCTGGACCAGATGCAGAACTTCCATCTCTCGCTCCACTGCTGGCAGGCGGACGACGTGATGGGCTTCGAGAACAACGGCGGCTCGCTGACGGGCGGCATCCAGACCACCGGCAACTATCCCGGCCGTGCGCGCAACATCGATGAGCTGCGTCAGGACATCCTGAAGGCGGCTTCCTACATCCCCGGTACGCACCGCTTGAACCTGCACGAAATCTACGGTGACTTCAAGGGCGAAGTCGTTGACCGCGACCAGGTCGAGCCGAAGCACTTCCAGAGCTGGATTGACTGGGGCAAGGAGCACAACATGAAGCTCGACTTCAACTCCACCTCGTTCTCCCACCCGAAGAGTGGCAGCCTCTCGCTCGCCAATCCCGACGAGGGCATCCGTCAGTTCTGGATTGAACACACGAAGCGTTGCCGTGCGGTAGCCGAGGCCATGGGCGAGGCTCAGGGCGACCCTTGTATCATGAACCTGTGGGTGCATGACGGCAGCAAGGACATCACGGTGAACCGCATGAAGTACCGTGAGTTGCTGAAGGACTCGCTCGACCAGATTTTTGCCACGGAGTATAGCCACATGAAGGACTGCATCGAGTCGAAGGTGTTCGGCATCGGTCTGGAAAGCTTCACCGTCGGTTCGAACGACTTCTACATCGGCTACGGCGTGCAGCACCAGAAACTCATCACACTCGACACCGGTCACTTCCACCCGACGGAAAGCATCGGAGACAAGGTGTCCTCACTCCTGCTCTACGTGCCCGAGCTGATGCTCCACGTCAGCCGTCCCATCCGCTGGGACAGCGACCACGTGACCATCATGGACGACATGACCCAGGAACTGTTCAGCGAAATCGTACGCGCCGGCGCCCTCGACCGTGTGCACTACGGACTGGACTACTTCGATGCCTCCATCAACCGCATCGGTGCCTACGTCATCGGAAGCCGTGCCGCTCAGAAGTGCATGACCCGTGCGTTGCTCGAACCGCTCGCCAAGCTGCGTGAGTACGAGGCAAACGGTCAGTTCTTCCAGCGCCTGGCATTGCTCGAAGAGGCCAAGTCGTTGCCTTGGAACGCCGTTTGGGACATGTTCTGCCTGAAGAACAACGTCCCCGTAGGCGAGACTTTCATCCCGGAGATCGAGAAGTACGAAGCCGAAGTGACTTCGAAACGATAAGCCTTCCAGTGAGAGGAGTGCCCGCGGGCATTCCTCTTCATTCCAGATACAGACATTATGGATATCGTAATCGGACTATTGATAATCGCCATCGGCGCGTTCTGTCAGTCGAGCTGCTACGTGCCCATCAACAAAATCAAGCAGTGGAGCTGGGAGTCCTACTGGATTGTGCAGGGCGTGTTCGCCTGGCTGGTGTTCCCCTTCCTGGGTGCGCTGCTTGCCGTGCCTGAGGGTCAGAGCCTCGGCGCCCTCTTTGCCGGTGCACGCGGACTGGACATCGCTATGACGATGCTCTTCGGCGTGCTGTGGGGAGTCGGCGGACTGACGTTCGGCCTCTCCATGCGTTACCTCGGCGTGGCACTCGGCCAGAGCATCTCGCTGGGTACGTGTGCCGGACTGGGCACCATCCTGGCTCCCGTGATGCTCAACGTGTTCTATCCCGAAGCACATCACCTGGAGAAACTCACCGCCTCGGTCATCATCGGTGTCATCGTGACGCTGCTGGGCATTGCCATCATCGGCGTGGCAGGCAACATGAAGGCACAGAGCCTGAGCGAGGAGGAGAAGAAGGCTGCCGTGAAGGACTTCAACTTCCCCAAGGGGATTGCCATCGCACTGCTTGCCGGCTTCATGAGCGGCTGCTTCAACGTCGGACTGGAGTTCGGCTCGTCGATTCACTTCGAGGAGTCGGCAGACATGTTCAAGACGTTGCCGGCGACGTTCCTCGTGACGTTGGGCGGCTTTGTGACCAATGCCCTCTACTGCTTCTATCAGAACCAGAAGAACCGGACGTGGGCAGACTATCGCAACGGCGCCGTGTGGGGCAACAACCTGCTCTTCTGCATGCTTGCCGGTGCACTGTGGTACAGCCAGTTCTTCGGTCTGGCACTGGGTAAGGGCTTCCTCACCGAGTCGCCCGTACTCACCACGTTTGCCTTCTGCATCCTGATGGCACTCAACGTGACCTTCTCCAACGTGTGGGGCATCCTCCTCAAGGAGTGGAAAGGCTGCACCCCGAAGACCATCGCCGTGCTCCTCGTCGGGCTGGTGGTGCTCATCGTGTCGTCGTTCCTGCCCCAGCTGATGGAGTGAGAGCGGACACACATATATAATAAGGTATACAATCCTCCGGGAGAGGTACGCTCCCCGTCCCGGAACACTAACATCAAAGACAACTATGAAATCGATTTTAGAAGGACGCCCTGCCCTGGCAAAAGAAGTGAACAAGGTGGCTGAAGTGGCCGGATACCTGTGGCAGAAAGGTTGGGCGGAGCGCAACGGTGGAAACATCACCATCAACATTACCGAGTTTGTGGACGACGAGATTCGTCAGATGGCACCTATCAGCGAGGTGAAGCCCATCGGGGCTACCCTCCCGAACCTGAAAGGCTGCTATTTCTACTGCAAAGGCACGAACATGCGTATGCGCGACCTTGCCCGCTGGCCGATGGAGAACGGCTCTGTCATCCGTATCCTCGACGACTGTGCCAGCTATGTCATCATCGCCGACAATCCCGTGCGCCCCACGTCGGAACTTCCTTCCCACCTGAGCGTGCACAACTGGCTCATCGGTTCCGGCTCCAACTATAAGGCGACCGTGCACACGCACCCCATCGAACTCATCGCCATGAGCCATACCAGGAAGTTCCTGGAAAAGGACGTACTGACCAACCTGCTGTGGAGCATGATTCCCGAGACGAAGGCTTTCTGTCCGAAGGGTTTGGGCATCATCCCCTACAAGCTCCCCAGCTCAGTGGAACTGGCAGACGCCACGCTGAAGGAGCTGGCAGACTATGACGTGGTGATGTGGGAGAAACACGGTGTGTTCGCCATCGGCGAAGATGCCATGACCGCATTCGACCAGATTGACGTGCTCACCAAGTCCGCTCAAATCTATATTAATGCCAAGTGCATGGGCTTCGAGCCTGACGGCATGACGCAGGAGCAGATGAAGGAGATGACCGTGGCTTTCAACTTGCCTAAATAGGTCGCGAGGCTCCGGCTTCCCGACCCTACTGACGCGGGTGACGCTTCCCTACTATCGGGAGGTACCACCCGCGTTGATTTTGACAGATAAAGTTTGTATATTAGCGACCAAAAGACACTGTAAGATGAAACAACGACTGTGGATGCTGTGCGCCCTGCTGCTGATGGTGCAGGGGCTTCTGAAGGCAGACCGTCCCGAGGGCCTGCCGGACTCTGTGTACGTGACGGGAGGCAACTTCCACGTGCAGGGTATCGCCATTGACCGGACACGCCGGTACATGTATTTCTCTTTCACCACCTCCCTGGTGAAGACCGACCTGAAAGGGAACGTAATCGGCAGTGTGGAACACCTGACCGGGCATTTGGGCGACCTTGCCATTCACCCCGTGACGGGTGATGTCTATGCCTCGCTGGAGTGCAAGGACGACGCCATAGGTGTCTCCATCTCCCGCAAGCTGGGCACATCGGCGGTCGAAGCGGACGGCTCCAGGTTCTATGTCGCCATTTTCCGTGCCGATCGTCTGACCCGTAAAGGGATGGATGCGTCGGCCGACAGTGTGATGACAACCGTTTACTTGGACGAGCCTACGTGCGATTATCAGGACACCGTCACGGAACGCGGACGCATCGTCCCTCACCGTCACGGATGTTCGGGCATCGATGGCATCACCTTCGCGCCCTCCATCGGTGCGTCCTCCGAGGACATACCTTATCTGTATGTCGGCTATGGCATCTACAGTGACACCACCCGCACGGACAATGACCATCAGGTGCTGTTGTGTTACGACGTCCGTTCGTGGGACCGTTATGAGAAGCCGATGCAGTGGAATGCCCTCCATACGTCAGGTCCCGCCAAGCCGTTGCACAAGTATTTCGTCCATACGGGAAACACCCGGTACGGCGTACAGAATCTGGTCTACCATCCCACCAGCCGTCAGTTTCTGATGGCTGTCTACTGCGGTGCGAAGTCTTCCTATCCCAACTATTCCCTTTTCGCGGTTGATGCTTCCGTTCCCTCCGTCTGGCAGTCGTTGCCCGGAAGCGAGAAGCGTGTCGAGATGCTCTGCCTGGTTCCGCAAGGCAACCTTCATCGTCCCACGGGCGTCCACGGCTGGCATTTCCCCTGGGGAAGCACCGGCATGTGCCACGTTGAGGGCAACTACTTCTACCTCTCCGAGAACCGGAAGGACAAGCGGGGTAATCAGACTTGCACCGCCCGTCTCTACCGTTGGACCGGTGATGCAGCCTGTCCGTTTGTTCCGGCTGACGAAAGCCGGTGAGAGGTCAGTCCATCCGCAAGGTAGCCATCAGAAAATAGTGGTCGCTGGGGTATTTGTCCGCCACAAACAACAGAAGCCCGCCGGGGGACCGACGGGCTTCACATCATTAACTAAACAGTATGGAGAGATTCTACGGGAAGAGGTAGTTTACTTCAGGGGTAAGGGCGGACACGGTGTAGAAGATGCCTGACAGGAGCAGGCTTACCAGACCGATGGCTAACATCACCTTCAGGCTGCGGGGAGAAAGTCCCTTCCACTTGAAGGCGAGTGTGCAGACTCCACTTATCAGGCAGATGAGCAACAGGCCGATGCCGACAATCAGCGCGATACAGAATGCCAGTCCCCAACCCATGTCGCCGGGGACCTGTATGTGCGTCCAGAAATCACCGGGGAGAGAGGCGAGGGCAGCTGTCCCACCGAAGAGTACGGCAAACAGAGCCACGATGAGCGCCAGGCAGACCACGGCGGCTACCAGTAACACCGGACTGCAGATGACGGCTATGATGACCAGCAGCACCTTGAGCAGGAAGCCTGCCACCGCCACGAAGGCGTCGGCAAAACGTTGGAGTGCCGTACGCGGACGGTCGGAGTGGAGATAGCTCTCTGCCTTGTCCATGCCCTCGGTCACCATCTTTCCGATGTTCTCCATCGTTATCGGACGGCCCTGCATGCTCAGTCGGTCGGCAGCCGTCTCCGCCTTCGGGATGACCAGCCAGCATACCAGGTAGACGGGGACGACTGTCCCGTATCCTGCCACCAGGATGATGAGCAGCAGCAGGCGCAGCAACGTCGGGTCCCAGTTCATATAGACCGCCAGTCCGCCCAACACGCCTCCCAGCATCCGGTTGTCCGGGTCGCGGAAGAGACGTTTGCGTCCCGTGAACTCCGTATGGTTGTGGGGCGGCACCTCGTCGTGCTGTCCTGCCTCTTTTTCTTTATCAGTCTCAGCTTCCTTGTTTTCAGCGGACGGCTCTTCCGACGCGGACGCCTCCTCTTCCCGGAGTTCTGCATCCGTCGTTCCGGCTATCTCTTCAGGCTGCCCCAGCCGGGCGATGGTCTCTTGGACGATTGTACGCGAGACTACCTCCTGGCGGTCGGAGATGCGCTCCAGCAAGAGTTCCGCGAGGCGGTTCTCCAGGTCATCCATGATTTCGTTGCCACCCTCCTGACGTTCGAAGGCATGACGCAAATTGTATAAATAGTCATACAGGAGTTGGTACGCATCCTCGTCAACGTGAAACATGCGTCCGCTCAGGTTGATGTCCAGTGTCTTTTTCATTCTTCAGTGAGTTTTTCAGTTGTTAAATCCGGTTGGTACCCTTGCAGGTGGCTCACGGTGTCGTTGAGTTCCTGCCAGGCTTTTTGCAGTTCGTTGAGGAAAGTCTCTCCCTTTTCGGTGAGCCGGTAATACTTCCGTGGCGGTCCCTGGGTCGACTCCACCCATTCGTAGCTCAGCAGTTCGTCGTTTTTCAGACGGGTGAGGAGCGGGTAGAGCGTCCCTTCCACGACAATCAGGCGTGCTTCCTTCAGCTTGGTGATGATGTCTGAAGCGTAAGCCGCCTCCCGGTGGAGCAGGAGCATGATGCAGTATTCGAGCATCCCCTTGCGCATTTGCGATTTGACGTTTTCTACGTTCATGGCTGTTTGTTTATCGTTCGTGCTGCAAAAGTATGCAATGTCTAAGTACTTTGTATTACATAGTACTTTATTTTATTATTTATTAATAGTTTCTCCCTCCTTGTTCCCTTTGTGATGTGCGTGGAAAAAAGGTAAATTGTGGGCTGTTAAGAGTTATAGATGTAGCGTATATCAAAGATTATGAATTGCTCTTGAAGTTCAATGACGGAGTAGTGAAGAAGGTTGATTTACTGCCTTATTTGACGGGGGATATTTTTGGTGAATTGGTCGATCTCAATAAATTTATTCAGTATGGATTGACCCATGTCACGATTGAATGGGCGAATGGAGCGGATTTGGCTCCTGAATTCTTGTATGAGATTGGGACGACTGCAGCCTGAATCATTCTTTGCTTTTTGCATCCTCCCTCTCCTGACATTTGGATGCAAATTTGCGTTAAATGCTTGACGAATTTGGCAAATTTTCCCATTCTGTCTAACCCGTGTTTTTGCAAAATGGAGCAAACTAGCGGAATTTGTGAAATCCGGTTAACTATCACCTTCTGTAGGACTTATTCATTTTTACTTGATTAGTGTTATGAATGGTATTTTAACGTTGAAACGCTATTGTTTGCCGCGTCAAACACTTGTGTTTGGCATGCGAAACAATATTGTTTGACGACCCAAACAATATTGTTTCATCGGTCGAACACAAGTGTTTTATGCTTTGAACACATAACTTAGCGGAATGAAACGTTTGTTTGCCTTCTTTTACCTCTAGTTTGCCGACGGAGTGAACATGTTGACAAGTGTGATTTGGTGAACTTTTCTGTCTGTTTGGTTTTCACGATGATTCTCTCTTCAGGATATATAGGCGTTCTATGTACGATTGGCGTTTGTAAATGTGTCATTCTGTATTTTGCGAATCGCCCGAGAATGCCCTTTTTGCCCACCGACTTGTATTTTGGTGCGAGGAAGCCCCTTCTCAAGCGATTCGTTTGACACTTTGACAAATTGATAGATTGATTCTACTATCTTGTAAAAAGCAGATGGACTGCTCTATTCGGGCAGTCCATACTTTGCACTTCAAGCTCAAGAGTGTCTCCTGTTCTATGCGGGATATGTCCCCGGAGCTTGTTAAATCGTATCAGCAGCACGCCGGATGCGGTCGGAAAGATCCAGTAGCGCGCCTTTTAGCTTTTCAGCTTCTTCCGGTGTAAAACTTGTCGGCTTGCCGTTTTCGTCACGTCCGTCCATCTTATGATAGAGCCATGAGGATGACTTGCCGAAATAGGTTCTGGACAGGTCGGCCCATGAAATGGCCACAAGCAAATCATAAAGCTTTGCTTTCATGTTTTGCTGTTCTTGTTTTACTACTACTTCCATATATATTGTTTATTTAAATCCACCGTCTAAAAGCGGTAAGGTTTGTTTTTCTTTAATCATCTTCATCTGTATCTCTACCTTCCACTTCATCCAAGAGTTCGTTGAACAAACGTTCGATATACCAACATATTTCCTGGATAACCATTTGGGTATGATTTTTGGTAATTTCGAATCGCCATTATTAGGTCAAATTCACTGTCTGTCAATTTTATCTTTTCCATACAGAACGGTCACTGACCGGAACTCTATAAGAAGTTATCGACCGAGAGCACCAAGTATTGGCATTTGGGTCCCGTTGACTTGTACGAAGAACTGAAGACGGAACTGTGAAAATGAAATGACTGAAGTCTCTGTTGTAAAGACTCTCGTTTATCTCTGTTCAGGTGGCTTCCGGATGTAATTGACGGATAAGGGGCTGCAGCTACTGGAGTCCTTCAGCTGTAAATCTCCTTGAAATGAGAATTTTTTGTATATATTGAATTAAGTGATTTTAACGGAAAAGAACGCTGAAAATAAAGACTTTCGTGAATAAATCTTGTAGAATCCTACACCGGATGCAAATGTGATACCTCTATATAAGAATTAGTATTCACAGCGATGTATACAAAGTACTATGACGGCGCAAAGATACGTAAAAAGAGCCTATTAGATATAACAATGCCTTCATAAAAAGTATGTAACGAATCTTCAATTCCGCCCTTCTCATTTGCAAACGAATCTTAACCCAATTTGTAATATTCTGAATATTAATGCATTTTATAGGATATCACCTCTTATATAGAGGTGTTACAAAACAGGCTGTGTCCTTGCTTGATGAATCGATGACCCGCGAAGCACGTGCTCCGGTGGGGAGGAGAAGAATTGCAAGGAAATGAAAGGTCCGGTGGACCGGTTTGCAGACCTCTGTTTGTCAACTTGTCCACAGGATAACTATCGGCGAATATTATAAGAAATAGGACTAATCCGGAAAAGGAGGACGGGAACAGATGGAAAATTCAGAGAGGAAGGTGTGGTATGCCTTGCAGACCTTCCATTGCCGGGAACAGCAGGTGGAGGACTATCTGAAGGAGCAGGGGCTGAAATCATTCATCCCGATGCTCTACACCGAACGGGTGTTGCCTGACGGGAAGAAAAAGAGGGAACTGACCCCCGCGGTGCACAACCTGCTTTTCTTGCAGAAGGCGTGGGACGATGATGACAGCTTCCTTGCCCGGCTGATTGCCGGCTGTCCCTATCCGCTCCGCATCCTTCGTTACTCCGATTCTACAAAGTATTATGAAATACCGGACTCACAGATGATCGAGCTGCGTGCCATCTGCGACCCGGACTATGAAGGGACCTTGTACACCGACCGGGAGTTTGCCGAGGCGCGTCCCGGGCAACGGGTGCGTGTCATTCATGGCACGTTCAAGGGACTGACCGGGAAGCTGGTCCGGTATAAAAACCGCTCCTACGTGGTCATCACCCTGGCTACGTTGGGCATTTTCGTCCACATCCCGAAGTGGTATTGTGAGGCGGAACAGGCACGTTGAACACTTTCGTCGACTGAAGAAACATGGAACCGGAAAATTTTGTGCCGATGGTCCATCGCGACGGCTACTATGAGGTCCTGTTGCGGGGAGGCGTCCGTGTGCCGGAAGAGCATTATGCCGACCTCTGCGTCACCGAGGAGTATGTGCTCTGCTGTTACCGTACGCGGTGCTATGAGCTGAACCTTCCCACGACCTTTTTCACTCCTGCACGGGATACTGACGGACGTCCGTACCGGATGGGGTGGACTGGTTTCTGTGTCTGGGCGGAAGAGCCGAAGAAGGTCTTCCGTATCTACGATGTTGACGGAGAGACCATGTACCTGAAATACGGGGCTGCCTACTATAAGTCCGTCCGTCGTCGTTTCCCCGTCCCTGACCGTCGGGGACTGGCGAGAAGAACCGGGCAATTGACGATGGACAATTGACGATTTTACTGTTAACTGAAACACGTACATTCTGATTATGCTGATTGCTGTAGATTTCGACGGAACGATTGTCGAACACCGTTATCCTGAGATAGGCAGGGAGATTCCCTTTGCCATTGATACACTGAAGCGTCTGCGCGACGAACATCACCGCATCGTGTTATGGACAGTCCGTGAGGGACGTCTGCTCGATGAGGCGGTTGCCTTCTGCCGGGAACGCGGACTGGAGTTCTATGCCGTCAACCGCGACTATCCCGAGGAGGAGAAGGGGCAGAACAACCACTATTCGCGCAAGTTGAAGGCGGACGTCTTCATCGACGACCGCAACCTGGGCGGACTCCCTGACTGGGGCACCATCTATGACATGATACACAACAAACTGACTTACGAAACTTTGCTGGAACGTGAAGACCGTCCGCAACCCGGAAAGAAGAAAGGGTTGCTGGGCAGGCTTTTCGGCTGAAAAACTGTAGAAACAAAACAAACGAACACGATATGAACATGCGAAACATGCTGAGTCTGTTGCTCCTGACGACTCTGTTGGCAAGCTGCACTTCGTACAAGAACGTGCCCTACTTGCAGGACCCTGAGAGTGTGAACCAAGCTGTGCAGAACGAACCGCTCTATGATGCCCGCATCATGCCCAAGGACTTGATATCCATCACGGTCAACACGACCGACCCTCAGGCTTCCGCCCCCTTTAACCTGACGACGCAGACCCCTCTCAACGCCTCGCTGGCAAATGTCAACACGACGAGTGCCCCGACCCTCCAGCAATACCTGGTGGACAATGAGGGCGAAATCGACTTCCCCGTGCTGGGACGTCTCAAGGTCGGCGGACTGACGAAACGGGAGACCGAGACGATGATACGCGAACGGCTGGTGCCTTACCTCAAGGAGGTCCCCATCGTGACCGTCCGCATGACAAACTACAAAATCTCGGTCATCGGGGAGGTGAACCGTCCCGGAACATTCACCGTGAGCAACGAGAAGGTCAATGTGCTGGAAGCACTTGCCATGGCAGGCGACATGACGGTCTACGGCTTGCGGGACAACGTGAAGCTCATCCGCGAGGATGCGGCAGGCAAGCGCGAAATCGTCACACTCAACCTCAACAAGGCGGATGTTGTCCTTTCGCCCTACTACTACCTGAAGCAGAACGACATCATCTACGTGACCCCGAACAAGACCAAGGCGAAGAACTCCGACATCGGCAACACGACGACCACTGTCATCTCCGCCACATCCATCCTGGTGTCCATCGCCAGCCTGATTGTAAACATATTGAGGTAAGAACGGGCGACCCGTCTCCTGAACAAATCCTAAATAAGAAAACAGATAATGGAACAGATTCCCCAGCAAGAACATAAAGAAGAGAACATCAACCTCTATGAAATCCTTTTCAAGTACCTCGTCTACTGGCACTGGTTTGTTGCCGGTGTGGTGGTGATGCTCATCGGTGCGTGGCTCTGGCTGCGCTATCAGGCACCCGTCTACAACGTGCAGGCGTCCGTGCTCATCCAGGAGCAGGACAAGCGCAGCAACAATGCCGCAGCCAGTCCGTTGGCAGCCATGCAGGACCTCGGTGTGTTCTCCATGACGAACAACTTCGACAACGAGGTGGAGATTCTCCGTTCGCGTACCCTCCTCAAGAAGGTAGTGACCACGCTCAACCTCTACACCTCCATCACGCGTCCGCGTACCTTCGGCCATGCCGTCCCCCTGTACAAGAAGTCGCCCGTCGAGGTCTACATGACCCCTGCGGAAGCCGACAAACTCTATGCACCCATGGAGTTGGAGATGCACCTGACGACAGACAGGCACCTCTCCGTCGAGGCGGTCTATACGGTGGATGCCGATGCGGACGAGGAAACGATGAAGAAGGACTTTGACAAGTTCCCTGCCGTGATGCACACCCCGGCAGGCATCGTGACGTTCATGCTCAATGACTCTATCCCCGTGGAGGACAACATGGAGCTGGATGCCGTCATCAACACGCCGGTAGCCGTGGCAAAGTCGTACGGGGAACACCTCACCGTGGAGCCCTCGTCGAAGACCACGACCATCGCCCGGCTTGCCGTGCAGAACACCGACCGCCTGCGTGCCATGGACTTCATCACCTGCCTGGTGGCACTCTACAACCAGGATGCCAACGACGAGAAGAACGAGGTGGCGGAGAAGACGGCAGAGTTCATCGAGGAGCGTCTGGGCATCATCAACGAGGAACTGGGCACGACCGAAAGCCGGCTTGCCGCCTTCAAGCAACGCTCCGGACTGACCGACCTGGTGAGCGATGCACAACTCGCCCTGCAGGAGAACTCGAAGTACGAGCAGCAGCGCGTGCAGAACGAGACACAGATCAGCCTCGTGCGTTTCCTGCGCGACTACATCAACAATCCTGCCAATCAGTACCAGGTCATCCCGAGCAACGTCGGTCTGGAGGACCGTGTGCTGAGCACCGCCATCGACCAGTATAACGCACAGCTTGCCGAGCGCAAGCGTCTCCTGCTCACCTCGTCGGAAGAGAACCCTGCAGTGGTGCAGCTCGACGCCAACCTGGCAGCCATGCACCTCAGTGTGCAGACCACCGTGGAGAGTGTGCTCCGCGGACTGCAGATTACCAAGAAGGACCTCGACCGCCAGGCAAGCAAGTTTGAGGGACGCATCAGCCGTGCCCCCGAGCAGGAGAAGGAGTTCATGAGCATCTCGCGTCAGCAGGAAATCAAGGCGACGCTCTACACCATGCTCCTCCAGAAGCGCGAGGAGAACGCCATCACGCTGGCAGCCACTGCGAACAACGGACGCATCATCGAGGAACCGCTGGCGGACAAGTATCCGGTGTCGCCGAAGAAGAAGCTGTTCTACCTGGCAGCCTTCGTGCTGGGTCTGGGCATACCCTTCGGCTGCATCTACCTAGCGGACCTGCTGAAGTACAAGATAGAGAACCGCTCGGATGTGGAGAAGCTCACCGATGTACCCGTTGTCGGCGAAATCCCCCTGGGCAAGAAGCCCGCGGCGGGTGCCATCGTCGTGCACGAGAACCGCAACGAGGTGATGGAGGAGACCTTCCGTGCCCTGCGTACGAACCTGCTGTTCATGCTGAAGCCTGAGGAGCGCGTCATCATGTTCTCGTCGACGATGCCCGGTGAAGGAAAATCGTTCGTGGCAGGCAATCTTGCCGTGAGTCTCGCCTACATGGGCAAGAAGACGCTCATCATGGGTATGGACATCCGCAAGCCGGGACTGAACAAGGTGTTCAACCTCTCGCGCCGCATCCACGGCATCACGAGTTACCTGAGCGACCCCGAGCATACGGACCTCTTCGACATCATCCAGCAGTCGGACCTCAGTCCGAACCTTGACATCCTCCCCGGTGGTCCCATTCCTCCCAATCCCACTGAGCTGGTAGCCCGCCGTGCGCTCGACGAGGCGATCTCCCGTCTGAAGGAGAAGTACGACTACATCATCCTCGACACCGCTCCCATCGGCATGGTGACCGACAGCTCGATTATCTCCCGTGTGGCAGACATGCTGGTCTATGTCTGTCGTGCAGACTATACGCCGAAGGGTGGTTTCAGCTTCATCAACACGTTGCGCGACGAGCATAAGATTCCTCACCTCGCGACGGTCATCAACAGCATCGACATGTCCAAGCGCAAGAACAGCTACGGCTACGGCTATGGCCAGAAGTATGGCTACGGCTACGGCAAGGCCGGGTATGGTTATGGCTATGGGTATGGGGATGAGAAGAAGAAGTGAGGAATGTAAATATAAGTGATAATGGAAGCTGGTAGAAGGGAATATAATTTCTCTTTGATAATGCTCTATATCCTGTCTAATTTCTTTTTTAACCCAATAGATGCACCAAACATCTACTGAAAATAAGAAAGCTCTTTCTTCGTTACAGAAGCCAGCCCGTTTTAATGATATTAGCATATTGCGAGTAATGGCAATGTTGCTGGTGGTATTTTACCATTGTCTATGTCCATATTCCATTTGGGATGGAGGCCAATTTTTTATAGGCTTCCATGTCCCTTTATGGGATGTGATTGCAGGAATGCTCGTTCAGATACATCTTCCTTTATTTTTTGTGATTTCTGGATTCTTGTTTGGTGTCAAGAATCCAGAAATCACAAAAAATAAAGGAAGATGGGGGGGGGTATTCTGATATAAAAAGATTCATTATCGATAAGGCACAGAGGGTAATGATTCCATATATAGTTGTTGGCATTTTCCTTTGCCTATTGCAGCGTAGACATTTTATGCAAATGTTTACGGGGGTATCTCATCTTTGGTTCTTGTTGACGATCTTTGAGTGTTATATGGCAGGTCAATTTTGCGACAAGGTATTGAGTGCAGATAAGAAGGTGCTGAGGTATTTATTATTATCGTCAATCTTTATTATACTGTTGATGCCACAACATTATATTTCGATTCGATTCCTAGGAATAGATAGGTTCGTGCAATATTTTCCGTACTATTTTATCGGAATGCTATTTTGTCGAATAGATTATGTCTTTTTCAAGAAATATATTACGTTAGGTTTGTTTGTGCTCTCTTTGGTTATAATTTTATTTGCTTTTCAGCAATATTTTATTCCGCAAAAAGGACATTTGTCGGTCCTATTTGGTCTGGTGGTAACCGTTTTAGTGTTTTTGACTTTCCATTCATTTACTATCAGCGGCTTGCCTAGGTCGGTTGTAAGTTTGGATAAGTGTTCAATGGGAATCTATATTTTGCATCATATTGTGATTCAAGAGATGGGACAGTTCCCTCTATTTCATAGACTTGGGGTAGATGACTTTTATTTATATCCGATTTTGCAATTCCTTGTAGTGACATTTATGTGTTGGTCTTTGGTTGCTGTATGTAAAAAGAATAGATATTTACAATATATATTAGGTTAATTGATAGTTGTTTTATGAATATAGCCTTATTGATCGCCGGTGGATCCGGCAACAGGATGGGACAAGACATCCCAAAACAGTTTATGAATGTCGACGGCTACCCGGTCATCATCAGGACGATGCAGTGCTTTCAGACACACCCTGACATCGATGCCCTGGCAGTGGTCTGCCTGAAAGGTTGGGACACTGTGTTGCAAGCATATGCCAACCAGTTTAACATCACCAAGCTGAAGTGGATTTTCCCGGGTGGAGACACGGGAATGGAATCCATACACAACGGAATCTATGGATTGAAGGAGCAGGGATGCAAGGATGATGACTTGGTCTTGATTCACGATTCCGTGCGTCCCCTGCTCGACCAAGACATCATCAGTAGCAACATAGCCATTTGCAACGCCTATGGCTATGCGATTACAGGTATCCGCTGTCGGGAAGCGATTCTGGAAAGCGAGGACGGATTCCTGTCACGGACAAGCATTCCGCGCGACAAGCTCATCCGAACGCAGACCCCACAGACCTTCAGATTGAAGAATATCATCAAGGCCCACGAGGAGGCTCGGGAGAGAGGGATCACCAACTCGGTGGCATCTTGCACACTGCTCGCCGAACTGGGCAATTATGAGATGCACATCGTCCCCGGTTCGGAGAAGAATATCAAGATCACGACCGTCGAGGATCTGGAGATACTTAAAGCCTTGTTACATACATCCAAAGACACATGGTTGAAATAGCTTGTGACAAACTGTCGGGCAAAAATGTCCTGGTGACTGGAGCTACCGGTCTGATAGGTTCTGCCGTGGTAGACCTGCTGATGCACGACGGCATGGGCTGTGAGGTGTATGCAGCAGGCAGAAATGTGCAGAGAGCCCACCGGCGGTTTGAGCAGTATGCCGTCAATTCCCGGTTTCACTTCTGCACTTACGATGTCAATACTCCCTTGACGGGAGATACAACCTTCCACTACATCGTCCATGCCGCGAGCCATGCCGGGCCACAATTCTTTGCGACCGACCCGGTAGGTGTGATGACGGCAAATATCCTTGGAACCAAGCATCTGCTGGACTACGGCAGAGAGCATGGTCTGGAACGCTTCCTGTACGTGTCCTCCGGTGAGGTGTATGGCGATGGAGATGTAGACGAGTGGAGCGAGACCGACAGTGGATATGTGGATTGTATGGCTTTACGATCGTGTTATCCCACATCTAAGCGTGCAGCTGAGAATTTATGCGTGGCTTATAATCATCAATATGGTGTAGAGACAGTTGTTGTCCGCCCATGTCATACATATGGCCCGTATTTTACAGAAAATGATACAAGAGCCTATGCTCAATTTGTTCGTAAGATACGGAATCATGAAGATGTAGTATTGAAAAGCAGTGGTGAGCAATTTCGCTCATGGCTTTATGTGAAAGATTGTGCATCTGCGATATTAACTGTTTTGTTGAAAGGTAAGAATGGTGAGGCTTATAATGTTGCTGATGAGAAATCTTGTATAACTATACGAGAGCTAGCTGAGACTATTGCAAGCATTGGAGGTGTAAACGTTGTTTTTGATTTGCCTTCTGATGTGGAAAAAATAGGTTTTTCTGTGATTCATAAAGCTGTATTTAATACAAATAAATTGAGAAAGTTAGGTTGGTCTCCCCATTATAGTTTAATTGATGGATTGACTGAAACTATCAATCATGTGAAGTAAAGTCATGAATGGATGGAACTGAATAGTGAAGAAATAAAGAGACACAAGGAGATACTTTGTGAGACGATGAAAGCTTTTATAGCTTTCTGTAACAAATATCATTTACAGTATTTTGCATGTGCAGGTACTTGTCTTGGTGCAATTAGGCATAAAGGGATTATTCCATGGGATGACGATATCGATGTATTGATGCCTCGGAAAGATTATAATAAATTCCTTTCATTGAAATCTCAATTATCTGGAACATCTTACAATATCGTAGATCCAACCACAAAGGGGTATTATTTGTCATTCGCTAAATTTGAGAATATAAATACCACAATATATGAAGTGTGCGAATACCCGTTTGTCTTTGGAGTTTTTATAGATGTATTTCCATTGGATGAAGTTGGTGATGAGCTGGTTGCACGCCAATTGTTCAGAAGAAGAAGTAAAATATGGAATCACTATAATTTCACACTTTCACGATTTGTTCCATCTGTATTTACGGACTTTAGAATTAATTATGGTCTGAAAGTAGCATTGAAATATTTTGTTTATTCTACATTGGGTGGTTTGATGAGAGAACTTCTGTATAAAGGATTTGTGGCGAATGAGCATGTAATTCAAAAGCAGAGGGGAGACAAGTGTATGTGTTATGGTGGTTCATATGGATTTGAAAAGGAATTATGTGATAAGGAGTGGTTTGGAGAAGGTTTGGAAGTTCCATTTGAGGATTTTTCTATTATTGTTCCGAAGATGTATGATGCATATTTGAAGCACTTCTATAAGGACTATATGACTCCTCCTCCTATAGAGCAAAGAGTAACTCATCATAATCAATATTTTGTAGATTTGGCAAAAAGATGGTCTGTTGAGGATGTATTGAAACTTAACTTGGGCAAGCAAACAAAGAAAACGTACAAATACGAATAAACGTTTTTGGGGGCATTTATTTTTATGAGCACTAATACAAGATCGAAGACAGTAGCAAAAAATACGGGATTTATGTTTATTCGTATGTTGCTACTGGTGGCAATAGGACTTTATACATCACGAGTCATATTGCAAATCCTTGGTGTGGAGGATTTTGGATTATATAACCTTGTGGGTACAATAGTCGTTATGTTTACCTTCCTCCAATCTGCCCTAAATAATGCTACAACAAGATTCTTGACATTTGATTTAGGTAAGGGCAATTTTGGTGAACTTCAGAAGACCTTTTCAATGAGCATGAATTCAGAGGTCTTATTGGCTATAATCATCCTGTTATTAACAGAGGTTATTGGTCCTTGGTTTATCGAAAACAAACTCAATATTCCAGAAGGCAGATTAAGTGCAGCCCACATGGTTTTTCAACTATCTCTTTTCAATTTTTTGATAAGTATCATTCGGACACCCTACAATTCAATAATTATCGCTCATGAGCGATTTGGTTATTTTGCGTATAGTAGTATTATAGAGGCATTATTGAAACTGGGAGTGTTATACCTTTTAACCATAAGTTCATGGGATAAACTAATAACGTATGCAGCTCTTCAATGTTTGGTTACATTAGTTATTTTTTTGTGGATGTTTTGTTATTGCTATATTAATTTTAAAGAAACCCATTATAAGTGGCTATGGGATGCAGGATTATTGAAACGTCTAACACAATATTCTGGACTGAGTTTATTGGTTAATATCATAGATGTAGCCGTTGTTCAGTCTTTTGGAATTTTTTTCAATCTCTTTTGTGGGGTTGTTGCAAATGCAGCTTTAGGTATAGCGAATCAGGTAAATAGTCAACTGAATAATTTTTTAGGAAATTTCAGTCAAAGTTACCGTCCGCAGATTATTAAATCTTATGCATCGAAAGATTATTCGTATTTTACCAATTTACTTTTTTCGACAGGTAAATTTGCTTATTTTCTGTATTTTGCCTTAGCTTTTCCGATTATGTTAAATATAAATTATTTGCTAGGATTATGGCTTGAAACTGTGCCGGAGAATACAGGATTGTTTATATGTTTGATTGTTGGATATGCAATGTTGGATTCCTTTTCTGAGCCTCTATGGTGTGCTGTACATGCTACAGGAAATCTGAAAGTGCATCAGCTACTTATGGGAGGTATTAAAATAATGAACATACCTATATCTTTTGTGTTATTGAAATTAGGATTTCCTATCTATATTGTCCTGGTGGTATATGTTGTTCTAAACATCTGTTGTGCAGTAACGCGTATCTGGTGGCTGCAACATTTGATTTGTTTTGATGTAAGGAGATACTATAAAGAGGTACTTGAAAAGATCGTATTGGTTACAATTCTTGCCATTCCTATTCCAATCTCTTTACATTTTATTATTCAGAAAGATAATATAGGTACTGTTATATTAGAATCCTTGACATTTATAATTATATATGTTTTCTGTATATTTACTTTAGCTTTGACGCCAAAGGAGAAAGGCGTTATTTACGAGCTTAAAAGAAAATTTTGTTCAAAGTATGGATGGTGAGTCTATGAAGGACGAGAAAATGAAACTTCTTATGCTGGCAGGTACGCAGGGCTTGCTTCGAAACACAAATAGATACAATGGTGGAGGATGGGTTGCCTCTCTTCAAAGAGAAATTATGAAATCCTATTCTCGGCAGATAACAATCTCATTGGCGTTCCCTTCAGAAAGAAATTTTCACGAGGAATATGACGGCGTGGATTATTATGGAATAGAACAAATTAAATATGCTTTTTGGAAGTATCAGCAAAAAGAAAAAGCCTTTTGTGATAGAATCAAAAAGGTGATAGACTGTGTACAGCCGGATGTAATCCTATGTTTTGGAACAGAAAATGGCTTAGGCTTGGCGTGTACAGTAACTAAAGTGCCTGTGATAATCCATTTGCAAGGAATCTTGAATCCCTATTATGAGGCTTGGATGCCCCAAGGTCTTTCGTGGAATAAATGGTTGTGGGGTAACAAGGGGGCAATGCTTACATGGCTTGCCCTAAAAGAGTTCAAGAAGCGAGAGATGAAGATGTTTCATGCTTGTAAATATTTCTTAGGACGTACGGAATGGGATAAAGGTATTTGTAACCTCTTAGCGCCACAAGCGCATTATTTCTATTGCAGCGAAATGTTGCGTCCTGAAATATATAATAGTGCAAAGTCATGGAGTAATCCTAATAATAGAATTAAACGAATCATTTCGATTATATCCAGTTCTATTTATAAGGGTGGGGACGTCGTGCTTCGAGCTGCACAAATATTAAAAGATAATGCACCTTTTGACTTTGTTTGGGAAATGTATGGTTTGAGTGATATCAGACAATGGGAGGCTTTGACTAATATACGGCACGAACAAGTCAATGTAGAGGTGAAAGGTGTGATAAATGCCCAACAGTTGGTAGATAGAATAATGTCAGCTGATGTTTATGTTCATCCTTCGTATATAGAGAATAGCCCCAATACTGTGTGCGAAGCACAGTTGTTGGGAATACCGGTAATAGCTACTGATACCGGGGGTACGTCTACTTTAGTTGAACACCGGAAGACTGGTCTGTTAGTCCCGGTCAATGAACCTTATCTGATGGCAGCAGATATTATAGAGTTAATTAATAGTCCAGAATTGTCTGTACTATTGGGAAAAAATGCCCGTTCGAAATCTTTGGAAAGGCATAGTCCATCCCACATAGTTTCTAATTTGATGTCGATTCTTAGCAATATAAAAGATGAATATCATGGTTCCCTCTAATGAAAATAAATTGGCACTGTCGATGGGAGTCTTATGCTTTCAAGGATTTGGTATTCGAATCTTTGAGGGAGTGATGGATGGTGCTATAGTTTTTTGGCTACTAGTTCTTGTTCTTTTGAATTTCAAGTCTTTAAGAAGAACGACCTTGAAGTATTGGTTAAAGATGGTAGGTATAGTAATGGCCTATTTTGTTTTTTGTCTAATCAAAGGTGTTCCTGTTTTGCCATATATTATTGTCGCATGGTTCTCTAGTGCTGTTGTATTGACTCCATATTATTTAGGGCAGGCAAACTTTGTGAATGTCATGAGACGTTTGACCCGTTTTTGTATGTATTATAGTCTTTGTCATGTACCTATTATACTCCTATTTAAGGATAATCTAATTACAACTTCATTCGGAATGCATCCTAAGACGTTCTTATATCTATTTTATTTTAATGGAGTTGATAATGGTTTTGCCGGTATGCCGAGAATTCAAGGTTTTTGTTGGGAACCCAGTTGCTGGAATCTTCTGCTGGATTTGAATTTGGTATTTGCATTGTATTTTAAGGAAAGGTTGTCTGTAATAATAGCCTCTCTGTTTGCGATTATTACCATTATGTCCACAACAGGACTTATGGTAATGCTTGTTATTGTGGGCATATATTATATGATGAATATGAGGTTAAAAAGAATTCTTCAGACTTCGGTAGCCTTATGCATTTTCGCATTGTTGATAGGTCCGATTATCTATGGCAATTTAAGGGATAAACTTAATTCAGGTTCGGGAAATGCTCGAATTGGAGACTTCGCAATTGCTCTGGCTGTAATTGAAAAACACCCATTGCTTGGTATAGACATTGATGATTTGACACATAGTGCATTGGCAATGCAAGCACGCGAAAGAGCTTGGACTGCTACAGGAGACAAGGTGGGATATATGGAACAAGGAATGGTTAATTCTTTTGCTGCATTAATTGTAGAATGGGGAGTCCCTATTGTGCTGATAATATTCTGGCTAATGTTCAAGACTCCCTTATTACCCGAAAAGAAACTGAAGATGCTCTATTTATTCGCGGTTCTTTGTGTCTTGATGGGGACGCCTATTGCACGAACCGGATTCTTTTATTTATACGCTTTTTCGACAATCTTATTGCCGAATATGAATAGAAAGAAGAAATATGTTATTAGATGGAAGTAAAACTGTAATAGACTTGCTTGGATTCATAATCGTATGATTCAAGGTATAACAATGATTCCGACTATCGTCAATTAAAAAATTGACAATGGACAATATCAATCATGTACATAGTGAATACTAATTGTTCTGTGTATAGAAAGACTGAGATGTTCGGACCGAGAGTTCTGCGTGTTAAATTCTTAAATATTCATGGAGGGTTAGACCTTGCTGAGACGAATAGTTTTCTATAAGAAATGGTAATTGATTATGTTGTATATTAGGTATGTATATAAAATGTTGCAATATGGATGTACTCTTATAATGTCCTATTTTTATAGTGTCAAATTAAGAATGTTGTTAAGAATAAATGGAGTTTCTTACGGTTCAAAGATTCGATGTTTTAATTCTACTCCGTCGTTACAGATTAATAGACATTCGGGTTTGGTCTCTTTGGGTAATAACGTTGTTTTTAATTCTTATACAGATCAATCCTGGAATTCGAGGTGCAAATTGATAGTACTTGCCAATGCGATACTAACTGTAGGTAATAATAGTGGAATGAATGGAGTGATGGTTTATTGTAGCAGGAGTGTTCAAATAGGTGATAATGTAAAGATTGGTGGTGGAACGAGAATTTCTGATTCGAATCATCATTCTTTAGGTTTTCTCTCACGGCGTAATCCGGCAGAAGACTGTAAATATGTAAAATCGGCTCCAATTATTATTGGAGATGACGTATTTATAGGTGCGAACTGTTATATTGGAAAGGGTGTATCTATTGGTGACAGAAGTATCGTGGCGGCAGGATCTGTTGTCGTAAAATCAATACCTTCAGATGAAATCTGGGGTGGAAATCCAGCGAAATTTATAAGAAAAATAGAATAATCATATGACTATTTCAGTAATAATCGCAACTTATAATGCAGCCAAGACATTGAAACGGTGTCTTGATAGCATTGTTCCACAATTAACGGATGAAACTGAGTTGATTCTTGTTGATGGTGGGTCGAAAGACACAACAAACGATATCATAGAATCGTATGGGGATAAAGTCGCGGTGCATATATCAGAACCTGATAAAGGAATCTATGATGCATGGAATAAAGGTGTAAAAGTGGCAACAGGAAAGTGGATAATGTTTATTGGTGCTGATGATATATTGATATCTGGGGCTATAGATTATTATCTTGGTTTTATTGCAGTATATGACTATCATGATTATGATTTTGTATCCTGCAAAATAAGGTCTGTTAAGGAAGATGGAGTCTTTTTGCAAGTGACAGGAAGATGTTGGTCTTATAATCGATGTAGAATTAATATGGATGTGACTCACGTTGCATCATTAACAAGTAAAAATTATTTCAAACGTATTGGGTTATTCAATACGAACTATAAAATATGTGGAGATTATGAGTTGCTAATGCGCGGAGGTAAAAAGATGCGTGCTCTTTTTGCAGATCATGTAATTGCACAGATGCCTATTGGAGGAGCTTCTTTTTCTGTGAAAGCTTTGAAAGAACAGTTTAGAATAAAGCATGATGTTGGTAGAGTCCCTTGGTTATTCTGTGTATTGATATATCTGTTTCAGTTGGTTTTGTTTTATACTTATACAATTCGTCATTCACACAATTATAGAAATGATTGATATACTGCTTTCAACATATAACGGTGAAATTTACCTTCGGCAACAAATTGAATCAATAATAGCACAGACTTATCGAGATTGGCATTTGATTATAAGAGATGATGGCTCTTCCGATAATACATTGTCAATAATCAATGATTTTATAGTTAATTATCCCAATAGAATCGATTTAGTTGATAAAGGTTCTTTCAACTTAGGTTCAACAAAGTCTTTTGAAAGACTGCTTGACTTTGTAAAAAGTGACTATTTTATGTTTTCAGATCAAGATGATATTTGGTGTGAGAATAAAATAGAAAAAACTCTATTTGAGATGCACCGTATGGAAAGATTACATGGGAGAAATATTCCTCTGATGGTTTGTACGGATGCACGTTGTATAGATACAAAGGGGAATGTTATCAGTTCATCTTTTTTTGATTCGCAAAAGTTTATAGACACAACTAATAGGGATATAAATCTACTTGCACTAAATGTAGTCCAAGGTAGTACAACATTAATGAATAGAAAGGTGCTAGATTATGTTCGCCCTTTCCCTAAGTATGTTATTCATGACCAGTGGATGGCTGTTATCACAGCGCACTATGGCAAGGTTTTCTATTTGCATGAACAATTGTTACTTTATCGTCAGCATGAGCATAATGTGCTTGGTGCATTGGATGTGGGGGCAAGTTATTTTATTCGCAAGATAGTGCACATAAAGCAGCAGATGCGAATATATCGTTCATTTTATAATAACTTACCTTTTAAGCCAAATATTTTAAAATGGACGTATAAGAAATTATATTATTCCATCATGAGATTACTATAAACGACCGTTAAAATAATGTATCATGAAAATATTGCTGTCTTGCTACGATGTCCGTCCTTATAGAGGGTCTGAAGCATCTGTTGGTTGGAATTTCTCGTTGTCTCTTGCGAAGAAGCATGAAGTTGTTGTCATTGCAAATTTATTTTGCAAAGAGGATATAGATAAATATTTTGAAGTTAATAATGTAATTCCTAATCTTCATTTTTATTATTTGAATTTGGATTTTAATTGGTCTGCAATTAAGTTATGGCCACCTTTACTTTATCATTATATAAACAAGTGGGAAAAGAAGGCGCTTATTCTAGCAGAGCAATTGAATCGTGAATATGATTTTGATATTATACATAAAGTGACCTTGACAGGTTTTAGGTCTCCAGGCTATTTGTATAAGCTTGATAAACCTTTTGTTTGGGGACCTATAGGAGGATTTCAAATTTCTCCTTGGTGCTTATTGCCTTCGCTCGGCCTGAAATCTATGTTCTTTTATGGTATACGCAATGTGCTAAATTACAAGGATATTCTATTCAATAGAGATGTTCGCCGTTGTATTCGTAAGGCTAATGTTATAATCTCTGCAACGCAAGATGGACAGAAACGTATTAGAAAATATTGGCATAAGGAGTCTGTCTTGATGCCAGAAGTTGGGCTTGTGTCAGGGCCAAGACGCCATGTTGACGATAGCGGAGTTTTTAAGATTGGTTGGAGTAGTGTTTTTTACCCTCGTAAAGCTTTGAATTTCTTAATAGAGGCTGTTTTTGCATCAAAATATAAAGATTGCATAGAAATAAATGTTGTGGGAGGAGGTAATTTGAAGTTAGAAAATTCATGGAAACGTAAAGCAGAAAATTTAGGTGTGAATTGTGTTTGGCATGGTTTAAAAAAGCGTAGTGAATCTATTGAAATTATAGGGAAATGTCATTTATTTTCAATAACAAGCGTCGCAGATATGACTTCGACTGTTTTGCTTGAAGCCTTATCTGTTGGACTTCCTGTTATTGTGCCTGATGAGTTTGGTTTCTCAAATGTTGTAACAGATGATTGTGGCTTTCGAATTAAGGTTAAGACAAAAGAACAATTTATTTATGATTACGCAAAGGCTATAGATAAATTGTTTGAAGATAGGACGCTGTTAGAATCGATGTCTAGTCATGCGTATGCAAGAGCTAATGATTTTTCGTGGGACAAGAAGGTTCAGCAACTTGAGCAAATTTATTTGGGTATCATACAAGAGCAATAAATACAACATGATTTGGGTATTGTGATAAATGTCCAAAAACATTATTGATATAGTTATCTACTTCTAATAGAAGTTCAATTTACTTTGTTATAAATGAAAATAGCATTCATTAGCACCCGTGGTATACCCAATAACTACGGGGGCTTTGAGCAGTTCGCGGAATATATTTCCGTCGGACTGGTGCAGCGTGGACATGAAGTGACGGTTTATTCTCCTAGTTTCCATCCGTACAAAGAAGATAGTTACAAAGGGGTTAGAATCAAGCACATCTATAGTCCTGAAACTTGGATGGGAAGTTCCGTAGGAAGCTTTTTCTATGACTTTTCTTCCCTGAAAGATGCGTTGCAAAAGGAGAATTTCGACATCATCTATGAGGCCGGTTATACAAGTATCATCCCTGCTTATATCTGGTTTAATGTCCGGAAACGGAAACGTCCGATATTCACAACGAATATGGATGGGCTGGAAAACAAACGCTCAAAGTTCAGCCCGATGGTGCGACGTTTCCTGGATTGGGAAGAAAAGATGGCAGTGAAGTACAGCCACTATCTGATAGCTGATAATATGGGTATCCATGATTATTATAAGGAGAAGTATGGGAAGGAAAGTAAGTTCCTGGCATACGGGGCTGACATTCATGATGATTTCAATGAAGACTATCTGAAGGAGTTCGACCTGAAGCCGGAGGAATATTATATCCTCATAGCCCGTCTTGAACCGGAAAACAACATCGTGATGGCGATAGAGGGGTATCTCCACTCTGTTGAGAATGGGCGCCGTCCGTTGATAGTGGTAGGGAAAACCAATACACCCCATGGCAAGGAACTGGTGGAAAAGTATGGGCATGAGAAAGGGGTAAGGTTCGTTGGAGGAATCTATGACTTTAAGAAGCTGGATTCGGTGCGCCATTTCTCACGGGCTTATTTTCATGGACACAGTGTGGGGGGAACAAACCCTTCGCTGCTGGAGGCAATGGCTGCGGGGTGTTTCGTCCTGGCACACGATAATATCTTCAATCGGGCAGTGCTGAAAGGGAATGCCCTCTATTATCCGTCGGCAGAGAAGGTGACGGAATACTTTAATGATATGGACACCCTCGTCGAAAGGAACAAGAAAACATGTACGGACAACAACATAGAGGTAATCCGGAATGAATATTCTTGGGAACACCTGGTCGATGAACACGAAAAATATTTCAAGTGGCTCTTGGAGCAATTTGTTGATTAGCCAGTTACCAAGGGGTGTGAACGCAAGTGTGAACGCAAACGGTGCATTTTGCTTGCCGGAGAATATAGCCGGGGCTATCTTTGCAATGTGATTCAACGACGGACGGACATCCCGGGTAACGGACGGAAGAGAATCGCGAAAGAATTCACGAATGTCTAACCCATTCAAGTGTCGCATACGCTCCGCTTCTTGTCAACGACAGGGACGGGCTGGCGAAGGCTGAATGACTAATCAACAAGTAACATGGCTATAATTTATAAGGTAAAGCAAGCAAGTAAGGCAAACAAAGAAGGTAAGAAACTCTATCATCCGTCTACCGTTCACATTGGTCTCGTGACTACTGCCCAGATGGCAAAAGAAGTGGCGGAGTATTCTTCGCTCACGGCCGGTGATGTGAAAAATACCATCGACAACCTCATCACCGTCATGCAGAAGCACCTGGTTTCCTCTGAGGTAGTGGAACTCGACGGCATCGGGACGTTCCGCATCCGTCTGAAGTCACAGGGCAAAGGGGTAGAGAACCCGGATGAGGTCTCTCCCAAACAGGCTGTCCCCAAGCTGTATTTCCATAGGGCTGCTGAACGCAACATCACCCGTAGCACTTCGTTGTGGGGACTGCTCGGAAGAATGGAGTATAAGAGCATCAAGCAGTTGCGGGGAAGCAAGTCTATTCAGGTTATCCCCGACCCGGAACCGGACACGGACGGCGAAGAGAATGGGGATACGGACCACGGAGTCTGACCCTGGATTCCGAACCGGTGGTCTGCTGACTTGGGGGTAAGCCTCCACCAGCCATCAGATGCCGGGCAGGATTGAGAACAGGAAACATAGGAATAGTGACTGTTACTAAGAATCAACTAGTAACAGTCGCTATTGTTTAATCCCAATGAGCATTGGACTTTGAGATTGTCTTGATAGCAATATTCTGAATAGAAAAGGAAGTAGTATTTCCTTTAGTGTTCAGAATATTGCTATATTTGTGGTATGGATAGACAATTGAGTGAAATAGGGACTATTCCGGTAACGACTTCAATCATTGAATCGCTATATCCAGAACTTAAGTCTGCCAACAAGAAAGTCACCTGGCTCGAAAAGCAAGGGGTTATCATCAGACTGAAGCGAGGACTTTATGTGATTAATCCTGAATATTCTGGAAAGGCTCTATCGAGTGAGTTGATTGCCAATCATCTTTATGCACCCTCGTATATTTCAATGTCTACTGCGTTGCGTTACTATGGGCTTATCCCCGAGACTGTGTATGTACATCAATCAATGACAATAAAACATTCCCGATGCTTTCAAACTCCAGTCGGCAATTATGACTATAAATATATTTCAAGAAAGGCATTTCCGATAGGAGTAAGAAGTATGAATAAGGGTGACTATGCATTTCTTATTGCATCACCGGAAAAGGCTTTGTGTGATCTGATTGCCAATTCCTCAAAAGTCGTTCTTCGCTATATGAAGGATGTAGGGGTATATCTTGAGCAGGATATTCGCATGGATATGGATGAGTTTTATAAGATGGATGCAACCATATTTGAAGATTATATCAATGTGGGCAAAAAGGCTGATTCAATTTCGACACTTCTAAAATTCTTCAGACGATGAATAGAGTCAAAGGTCGTGATTGGTACGACTTGAATGGTATGTACGTCATAATGTTCCGCTGGATTTTGCTCATTTGGCAGAACGATGCAAGCAGTTCAACAATGAGGATATTACTCCAGAGTTATTTAAGGAGAAACTCATTGAACGTCTCTCTACAACTGATATAAAACAAGTAAAAGAAGATGTATTGCCTTTTGTGCGCAATCCAAAAGAACTTGATATTTGGTCAAATGATTACTTCGTACAGTTGGCAGGGATGGTACGAATAGAATAATATGGCATTTGATGGACCTTTGGTAAAAGAGGATAGAATTCCTTGAAACCTAGCCAGCTCGCACTTGGTTAATTTAGATTAAATGATATTATATATCTCTAGTGCTGCTTGTCCCTTGATTGCGTAAACTGATAATCTGTCTAAATTCGTACATCCCTATACGTATAGAATATGAAACCAATGATATTTATACAGCGAGCTACTGGTGCTTCAGGGATGGAGTTGCCTAAAAGTTGCTATGTGCCCAGATTGGATGTCGATGTATTATCAGGAGGAGAATAGACAACTTTTCGGAAATGTGTCCATGCAACCTCAGCCAATCATTCGACCATTCAAAATCCTCTTCCGTTCCAAGGGAGCAGGCTCTGAGAACATCTTGTGCACCGTGCTTGTATCTTTTTCTCGTGTTGCAAGGACGGGGAAACCATCTAATCAAAGTCCAATGAACAATCTTGGTTTAATTTTGTGGAATATCGTCCTGTGATGCAGGAGTTAAGTTTAACAACAATCAAAAAAACAACTATACATGAAGGGAATCGTTCTCGCCGGTGGTAGTGGTACAAGACTGTACCCGATCACCAAGGGAGTCAGCAAGCAGCTGATACCCATCTTTGACAAACCGATGATTTACTATCCTATTTCCGTGCTGATGCTTGCAGGCATCAGGGAGATACTTATTATCTCGACGCCTTATGACCTGCCGAGCTTCAAACGTCTGTTGGGAGATGGCAGCCAGTTCGGGGTGAGATTTGAGTACGCAGAGCAACCTTCTCCGGACGGACTGGCGCAAGCGTTTATCATTGGTGAGAAGTTCATTGGAGATGATTGTGCCTGCCTGGTGCTTGGCGACAACATCTTCCATGGAGTCGGACTCAATAGCCTGTTGAGGCAGGCTGTGCTGGATGCGGAAGTGAATGGGAAGGCTACGGTGTTCGGCTATCGGGTGAGTGACCCGGAGCGATACGGAGTGGCAGAGTTTGATAAGGCGGGCAACTGCCTGAGCATCGAGGAGAAACCTGAGCACCCGAAGAGCAACTATGCGGTTGTCGGTTTGTATTTCTATCCGAACAAGGTGGTTGAGGTGGCGAAACACATCAAGCCGTCTGCGCGTGGAGAGCTGGAGATAACCACCGTCAATCAGCAATTCCTGAAAGACAAGGAGCTGAAAGTGCAGACGATGGCACGAGGCTTTGCGTGGCTTGATACCGGGACGCATGACTCCCTCTCGGAGGCATCGACCTTCATCGAAGTGCTGGAGAAGCGTCAGGGACTGAAGGTGGCCTGCCTCGAAGGGATTGCTTACCGCAAGGGCTGGATCACGAAGGAGACACTGCGCGAGGTGGCGCAGCCGATGCTGAAAAATGATTATGGCAAGTACATACTTTCTCTGCTGGATGAGAAGGAGGATGCTTTGGAAAAGGACTTGGAATATTAGAAAAATGGAAGTAATAAAGACAGAGATAGACGGAGTGGTCATCATAGAACCACGTATATTTAAGGATGCCAGGGGATACTTCTTTGAGAGCTTCTCACAAAAGGAGTTTGACGAGAAGGTCGGGCATGTGGAATTTGTGCAGGACAATGAAAGTATGTCGTCGTACGGCGTCATGAGGGGATTGCACTTCCAGCGTCCTCCCTTTACCCAGGCAAAACTGGTGAGATGTGTCAGGGGGAAGGTACTGGATGTGGCTGTGGACATACGTAAGGGATCGCCGACGTACGGGAAGCATGTGGCGGTGGAATTGACCGAGGACAATCATCGGCAGTTCTTTATCCCGAAGGGGTTTGCACATGGTTTTGCCGTGCTGAGTGAAACGGCGGTGTTCCAGTACAAGTGTGACGAGTTTTATCACCCGGAAGCGGATGGTGGCATCAGTATCCTGGATGGCAGCCTTGGAATAGACTGGCGCATCCCGACGGAACGTGCCATACTCAGTGAAAAGGATACGAAGCATCCGCTGTTGAGTCACTTTGATTCCCCTTTTGTCTTCTGAACTTTTAAATCCTGACAACAGATGAATATACTTATAACAGGTGCAAACGGACAGCTCGGCCATGAAATGCGTCTCGTGAGCAGGAACTCGAAAGACAACTATCTGTTTACCGATGTGGTCCCGGCTGAAGGCGTGGAGACGGTCCTCCTCGACATGACGGATGCTGATGCCGTAAGGGCGTTGGTCGGTGCGAACGACATCCGCTGTATTGTGAATTGTGCGGCTTATACCAATGTGGACAAGGCGGAGAGTGATGAGCAGCTCTGTCACAGACTGAATGCTGAGGCTCCGATGATATTGGCGGAGGTGATGAAGGAGGTGGACGGACTGCTGGTGCAGATATCGACCGATTATGTTTTTGGGGGTGACCCCTACAATACACCTTGCCGTGAGGAGCAGTCGGGTACACCGACCGGTGTTTACGGCAAGACCAAGCTGGAAGGTGAAAGGAACATACAGGCTGTCGGATGTGATCATGTCATCATCCGTACGGCATGGCTGTATTCAGAGTTCGGTCGTAACTTTGTGAAGACCATGCTGGGGCTGACGGCGACGAAGCCGAGGCTGAATGTGGTCTTTGATCAGGTGGGGACTCCGACTTATGCGTATGATCTCGCCCGGGCGATAGAGACGGTCCTGGCGGACTATGAGCGCGAGAACCCTCATGGGGGGTACAGCAAGACAGGCATTTATCATTTCAGCAATGAAGGTGTCTGTTCCTGGTACGACTTCACCAAGAAGATTGCAGAGCTGGCGGGACATACAGCATGTGACATAGAGCCTTGCCACAGTGATGAGTTCCCCAGTCCGGTGAAGCGTCCCGCCTATTCGGTCCTGGACAAGACGAAAATCAAGCAGACGTTCGGCATCAAAGTGCCGTACTGGACAGATTCATTGATCGTCTGCATGGAGAATATGAAAGCAATGCGATAACAGTCAAAACACAAGAGTGATATGAATTTCAAACGCAACATTATGATAACGGGGGGAGCAGGTTTTATTGGTTCCCATGTGGTACGCCTGTTCGTGAACAAGTATCCGGATTATAGAATCATAAATCTGGACAAGCTGACCTATGCCGGCAACCTCGCAAACCTGAAAGACATCGAGGACCGGGAGAATTATGTGTTTGTCAAGGCTGATATCTGTGACTATGAGACGATAAAGGGGCTGATGGCGAAATATGATATCGACGGAATCATCCATCTTGCGGCTGAGAGCCATGTGGACCGCTCGATAAAGGACCCGTTCACGTTCGCTCATACAAACGTGATGGGTACATTGACATTGCTACAGGCTGCAAAGGAATATTGGGAGAGTAAGCCCGAAGGTTATGAGGGCAAACGCTTTTACCACATTTCCACCGATGAGGTGTATGGGGCGCTGGAGCTGACCCATCCCGAAGGGGTTGAGTCTCCGTTTACGACAAAGGCCAGTTCGGAGCATCACCATGCCTATGGCACGGAATTCTTCCTCGAAGAAACGAAGTACAATCCGCATTCACCTTATTCGGCATCAAAGGCAAGCTCTGACCATTTTGTAAGGGCTTTCCATGACACCTACGGGATGCCGACCATCGTGACCAACTGTTCGAATAACTACGGACCTTACCAGTTCCCCGAGAAGCTGATACCTCTATTCATCAACAACATCCGACACAAGAAGCCGTTGCCTGTCTATGGAAAAGGCGAGAACGTCAGAGATTGGCTTTACGTGGAAGACCATGCAAGGGCCATCGACCTCATTTTCCACAAAGGTCGAATCGCGGATACTTATAACATCGGTGGTTTTAACGAATGGAAGAACATCGATATTATCAAGGTTGTCATCAGGACGGTTGACCGCCTCTTGGGTCGCAAGGAAGGCGAGGATATGGACCTGATAACCTACGTGACTGACCGCAAGGGACATGACATGCGCTATGCCATTGATTCCCGGAAGCTTCAGCGTGAACTTGGCTGGGAACCAAGCCTGCAATTCGAAGAGGGGATAGAAAAGACGGTCCGTTGGTACCTGGAGCATCAGGACTGGATGGACAATGTGACCAGTGGTGACTACCAAAAGTATTATGATGAGATGTACCGGAACAGATAAATAATATCTCAGGATGGTCCTGCACCGTCATATACAGCAATAGCGACTGTCACTATAAATTCCAATAGTAGCAGTCGCTATTGTTTTTTCAGTTAATCCGGAACCGGACATTCACCTTACTTCACCCGATAAACCACAAAGCTTTTGGCGGCGATGACTGTGCGGACAGTATTGTCCGTCGGGATGAGGCTGCCCTCTTGAGGGACGATGCTGGTCGGTGCATCGAGTGTGTTGTCCTGCTCATAGGAACGGCAATCGAGCGTCAGGGTACCGACTGAATGGAGGCGCTTCATGCCCTCGAAGCGGAGCACGATGTCCTTTGGGCTATCGGTCGTGTTGATGACCTTGACGATGTATTCACCCGTCTGCTTGTCGACCACGGCACTGGTGAACAGGCCATCTTCCCCTTTGGGCGTCGGTGTGGAGAGGGTAGCAGGGATGACATTCGTGCCACAGTTGCGGGCGTACATCTGTTGCACATAGTAGCTCACGGACTTCACGCAGCGCAGGTTGTCGAACCAGATGAGGTCGGGACGCCACTGCCAACCTTCGACATGTGCGAACAAGGGAGCGTAGGTTGCCATGTGCACGACGTCGGCGTTGCGTTCCAGTGTGGTCATGAAGGCTGCCTCGTAGAGCGATGCCCCGGCATGGTTCCATTTCATGTTGCGTCCGTGGTCATGGCAGGCATACTCGCCGGCAAACACCTTCGGACCGCGGCGGTCATAGTTGTCATAACGGTCCATGCTGTTCTTGAACCAGTCGACGGGGCGGTAGAAGTGTTCGTCGACCAAGTCGGCTTTCTGCTCACGCATCGCCTTCCAGCCCAGTTCGAACATCTCGCCCTCGGAATCGGGCCCCGACGTGCCGATGATGCTGATTTCGGGGTGTGCCTTGCGGATGGCATCGATGAAGAACTTCAGACGCTCGAAGTAGAACTCGCCCCACTGCTCGTTGCCGATGGCAATGTACTTCAGTCCGAACGGAGCCGGGTGTCCCATCTCGGCACGCACCTTGCCCCACTCGCTGTCAGCAGGACCGTTGGCAAACTCGATGAGGTCGAGTGCATCGTCGATGTAGGGTTGCAACCCTTCGGCAGAACATTCGGCATGTGCCTCCTCCTTGTTCCAGTTCTGGTATTGGCAGGCCATGCCTACGTTGAGCACGGGCAGGGGAGCGGCACCCAGCTCTTCGCTCAGGAGGAAGTATTCATAGAAGCCCAGTCCGTAGCTTTGGAAATAGTCGGGATAGTAGCGGTCGGTGAAGGTCGACTCCCAGCGGTTCTTGTTCAGCGGACGGTTCTCTACCGGTCCCACGGTGTTCTTCCACTGGTAGCGTGTGGCGAGGTTGCTGCCTTCGACGATGCACCCTCCGGGGAAACGGAAGACACCGGGATGCAGGTCGAAGAGTGCCTGTGCGAGGTCCTTGCGCATGCCGTTCTCATGCCCCATCCAGGTATCTGTCGGGAAGAGCGAGACATGCTCCAGGTCGACGGTACCTGTGCCCGAACGGTGTTCGGGGTTGGAGAGGAAGATGCGCAGGTTGGCTTTTTCGATGGTCCGTGGAGAACGCATCACGAGGGTGTACTTCTTCCACTCGCGGGAGTCGATGGTGAGGTCTTGGCTGACGAATGCCTGCCGGTTCTCCATCGTGTTCTGGTCGATGAACTGCACCAGGAGCGTCACAGGCTTGCCGTCGGGGACACGTGCCCACACCGAGAAGCGGTAGTCGTCGCCTGCCTTCAGCCCGATGCCGAAGAAGCCTTCGTTCTGGATGCCGGTCCACATGTCGTTGTGTCCTGCCCAGGCAAGGCGGACATAGTGCGGGTTCCGTTCAAAGGGGCCGTCGTCGCGCAAGGTGACATTGCCGAACATCTTCCAGCCCATGTAGTGGTCGGGGGTAAATTCGAACGAGCGGTTCTTGACCAGTTCGGCATACAGACCGCCGTCTGCTCCGAAGTTGATGTCTTCAAAGAAGATGCCGTACATGGTCGGTTGGATGGCTGCACCTACCTGGCGGGTCTGTACCGTCACGGTGTTGTCTTGTGCATGGAGGACCGGAGCTGTGGCTGCGAGTGCCAGTCCGGCTAGAATTGAGTAGATTTTCATGATGTAAGTGTTGTTTTAGTTGACGGGTGGACAGGAAACAAGCCGACGGGGGGGGGAGGATGGTCCACCCGTCAACTTGTTCCTTGTCCGCTGACTCACGAAAGTACGGAGAATAATTGAGAATATCACACTTATCTCTTGTTTTCTTGTCCTCCCGGTCAACTAAAAACACTTCTTAATGCCCGGCGTTCACTTACGGACGCAGACACCCACGCGACGGGTCATACTGCTGCCCGAGGCGTCGGTTGCCGTCACGTTGTAGTAGAAGATTCCTTCTGCCAGGCCGGTGCTTTCCATTGTCAGACGGCTGCCTTCGATGACAACGGTCTTGTTGTCCTCGACAGTGAATGTCGGCTGTTCAAAGCCTGCAAACAACGGGGCTGCATCGATGGTGATTTCTTCGTTGTTGTCGGCGTAGTAGTGAGGCACCGACATCCAGTCGAGGTATTCCTCCAGGTTGGTATAACCGTCCTTGTCTGGGTCGGCGTTCGAGTCGCTGAAGTCACCGGCAGCAGACTTCGGGTTCGTCCCGTGCATCTCCTCCCACCAGTCGGGCAGTCCGTCACCGTCAGTGTCGAAGTCGGCAGCCCGTTTCTCCTCAGGATATTCCTCATAGCCGCCGGCATCCTGTTCGTTGTCGATGATGCCTTTTGTCTTGCCGACGCTACCGGTGTAGGTATAGGACCCTTCGAGGGTTTCACGCACGATGCGTTGGTCGTGTTCGTCGAAGAGCGGCATGTTGCAGCCCACGTCGGAGAGTGTCGACTTGTAGGCATCCTGTGCACTTTCCACTTCGGCATACGAGGGGAAGAAGGGTTTGTCTACCCACACTTCCCAGTCGAGCACCTGTCCGTTCGAAAGTTCGTAACGGCGGAGTTGTTCGTTGTCGGTCACCAGCTTGCCGTCGGTGTCCTGACGGACGTTGCCTTCGCAGTAGTAGCTTTGGGAACCCTTGCCGACGCCTTCGAGCTGTGCGCGGAGGATGAACTTCTGAGTGGTCGACGGTCCCATCTTGTAGAAGTTGTTCACGAAGTTCACTTCATGGGCGCCGCCGTCAGTGGCACGTCCCGCCCAGTTGTAGACCACGTTGTTGAAGATGTCGAGTGCTCCGGCATAGAACCCGTTGCCGTCGAGTCCGCCGCCCATGCTCCAGTTGCGTCCTGCACAGTGGGCGAGGAGGTTATGGTGGAAGGAGCCGATGTTGCCGCCGATGGTGGCTGCATAGCCGTGTCCCTTGCCTTTCTCGTAGTTCTTGTGCCCGGCGACGTTGAGTGCTTCGGAGATGAGGGTGTGTTGCAGGGTGATGTTCTTCGCGCTGCGTGAGCTGAATGCCTCGTCGATGGTCCAGCTGATGGAGCAGTGGTCGGTGATGCTGTGGTCGGCTCCTGCCATACCGATGCCGTCGAAGGTCTTTCCTCCACCCAGACGGACACGGATGAAGCGGCAGATGCCGTCAGGACCCACTCCGAAGGGTGCGCCCTTGATGCAGATGCCTTTGCCCGGGGCAGTCTGTCCGGCGATGGTCACATGGCGTGAGGAGCAGGTGAGGCGCGACTTCAGCGTGATGACACCCGAGACATCGAACACGATGGTGCGCGGACCGATATCGTTGGTGATGGCTTCGCGGAAGCTGCCGGGACCGTCGTCGTTGAGATTGGTCACATGGACCACCTTGCCGCCGCGTCCGCCGATGGCAAACCGTCCGTAACCCTCAGCTCCCTCAAAGGCGAGGTGGCGCGGGCGGAAACTCCAGACATTACCCCGTGTCAGGTTGCCGGAAGCGTCTTCTTCGTCAATGCGCCAGTAATAGCGGTCCAGGTTGTAGAGGTCGCTCAGGGCATAACCGGTCTGTTCCTGTACTCCTTTATAGATGTTCCGGTCGCTGGTCGATGCCTGCGCCACGGCGAGTGAGTCGGTGCCTACATAGACATGGTGCTTCACGGCTTCTTTGCCCGGTGCCCATTGCAGCGTCAGTCCGTTGTCAGCATCAGCGTGCATGTCGTCGTCGGCAGGTGCGGGCTTTTGAGCCTGACGGAGGATGTCGGGCGTGTCAATCTCCACACCGTTGAGGTAGACGGCACGCTGTTCGGCTTCAGTCTCCCGCGCTTTGAAGCGGAGCACGACTTCCTGTCCGTCCTGCTCCACGTTGACCACGGTCTTCAGTACCAGTCCGTCTTCCCGCGTCAGCACACGGCAGGGACATGACTGGTTTTCGTGGACGAGCTGGTCGCCGGCATAGACCTCGAATGCCGGGACGGTGGTTCCTTCAGTTGCCGAGAAGTTGTTGTGATAAGTCTGTACGACATGTTCCCCTTTGGGCAGTCCGGTGATGCGCAACTCCAGCTCATCGCCGTTTTCCACATAGACACCGTCGCTGATGAGCTTTGCCAGCGGGTTCTGTACGCCTGCCTTGTAGTAGCCGGAGTGCAGCGTAGCCTCGTCATCGCCTTTCACCGCCATGACGATCTGCACACCTCCGGAGAGTTGCAGGGTGTCGGTTTTTTCACCGTCGATTTCCCACGGTATGAATTTCACTTCGTTTACTTCTGCCACGCTGCGTCGTGCCACGTTGCAGTCAATCCGGTACGTCGGTTGAGCATCCTGTACCGAGGTGGTGCAGGCCGTCAGGAGCAGTGCGCTGCATAGCAGCAAATGTCTGGCTTTCCTTTCATTCGTTTTCATAGATGGATCTTTTAGGCGTTCTATTTTTCCGCCAGCCCGGGTAGGAGTTGGTTCTTGCCGACTGATACGGAGAGCGTATGCGGAACATTAGTCAGGTATCTTAAATCAGACTTTCGGGAGTACAGGAGGTTTAATCATGCACTCAACTTTCGTAAGGTGGTAGCGGACGGGTTGCAAGGAAAAGTCAGACGCCCGGTCAGGCATCCTTCCGGTTTGCAGGCTGCAATGTGCAGTGCCATTCGGGTGGATGTCCTGACCGGGCGTCTTGGATGGACGATGATCCGGTTAGGTCCTCGTATGCTTATTCTTCTTCAGCCGATGGGGCAGCGTAAGGCACGACCACCTCCCGTCCGGCAAGTCCGTTGGCGAACCCTCCGTAGGTCGGTTTGCGGCTGTTGCCGAGTGTCCAGAGTCCGACGGGCTGTCCGCCTCTCCAGGAAGAGCTCTCGGGACTGTCGGTGGTGCACCACTGAGTGATGCCGTACTGCTGTGCCACCGGGATGATTTCGAAATACTTCTCGATGATGAAGCGGTAGAATTCCGCCATCTTCAGCTGTTGTTCATAGGTGACGTCCTCTGTCTTGATGGCCTCTCCGAAAGCCTTTTTGGTGATGCCCATATCCAGCTCGGAGATTTTGACGAGTTTGCCCGAAGCGGCGAGCAGTTCGAACATCTTCACGATGGAAGCCTCCTGCCGTTTCTGGTCAGCCTCATCGAGGATGTAGCTCACGTGCATCTGCGTACCGATGCCGTCAATCTTGGTCACTCCGTCCGATTCCCACCGTTTGATCCAGTTGATGAGGCTCTTCGCTTTCTTGTTGTCGTCCCACCAGGATTCCAGGTTGTAGTCGTTGATGAAGAGTTTGAGGTCGGAGGGGTTGCCACCGTGCTCGGCAAAATATTGACGGGCAAATTTGATTGGTATGCGGACATAGTCGTCGCCCAAGAAATCCTGCCAGTAGAAGTTAGTGCCTTTCACTCCATTGTCATCCGGATTTGTCGCGGACTGGAGAGCATAGTTGCCTTTGCCGTCGTCTCCTCCGCCGGATATCGGTTCATTCACCACATCCCATACAGTGACGTATCCGTCACAAGCTTCCATCATGCCTTTTATCCAGCGTTCCATCTCGTTGGTAAGCACTTCTTTTTTCTCTTCTGGGGTTAAAGGAATTCCCTCTGTCTTCTGTTGAATGCTGAACTCGATGTCATCGAAATAGTACGTATTGGCTTCTTTCAGCACGGCGAGGTTCCAGGCGATGGACTGCATCTGTTTGTTGTCTGCTGTCCCTGCCTGTTCCTTGGTGATGATAAACTCTTTTTCAAAAGTCTGCCATTGTGTAGTAAAGTTCACGCTAACCCCCATGTCATAGTGTACGTAAGAACCGGGTGCTTCGTGAGCTTGAGATTCAGAACCAGCTGCTTTGTCGGCACGGTATTTGAACTTGAGTTTGCAAGCGTCACCTTCATGTAAAACGCGGTTGGCCTTGATAAAGAATTGTGTGCTCCAGTTATCTGAAGGATTATTGCCGGCTTTCACGACATAGGCATGTCCCTTGCCGTCAGCACCCGTTCCGGCTGCACCGATGGTTGCGTCGTGGGGACCGCCAATGCCTTGTTCGGTCGCGAAGAAACTACCTGCTTCACTACCTTCTGCATTGCCGTTGGTGAGCATGTCTTCATACCAAGTGGTTGTACCGGAGTTGCCCAAAGTTTCGATTTCATACGAGATGTCTATCCAGCTCACTTTAGTCCAGCGATTGATGTCTTGCTTGTCAAATGAGGAATTGACAATCAGATTCTTGTCACTACCGGCCTCTTTCAGTGTGACATCATCAAAATACAGATCTCCTCCCAGCTTGCCAAAACAGAAGCGCAGACGGTCAATTGTTTTTTCGGGAGTGAAGTTAATGGTATTATCCGTCAAGTCTTCGCCGGCTGTGATGCCTGAGAACCCATAGTGGGGATTATTGCCGTCTTTCAGACCTGGCCAAAATGATATGGTACCCGGATTGGAACCTTTGGCCTTAATGGTCAGTGTATAAGACTTTCCCGGTTCCAATGTCTGGTCGAGGTCATAGTAGATTTCATAGTCCCAAGCATTTGTTTTTGGATCTCCGGCGTGGATGTGAAGAGCTTTATTTCCGCCGGTGGGGTCTACTGGAATAGGCTTGTTGGCTATGAGGCTGTTCAGGTATTTGTTGTTCTGCTGTGAGTGCCAGCAAAGGGTGTGACCGTAGATGGTCACACCGGCAGCCTTGGCAGCTTCTACAAACTTGCTGACTTTAGAAAAGTCCATAATGCCGTTGTCCGACACACAGGAGGCATATTTCATGGCATTTCCTGCCGTGATTTCGTCGAAGTTGCTGATAACCATGCTGCGTACCAGTTCTCCCTTCAGAAAGTCATCGGCGGAGACTCCTGCTCCCAGTTTGAAACCGGGATGTGCACTGCGGTCTATGTAGCTTTTCAAGTTGTCATACGCATTCAGATATTCATATTGCGTCAGACTTTCCGGCTTTTCCGTCTGGAAGTCGGCAAACTTATCGTCGGCGCATGAGGCGAATGCCGTGAGCAATGCCAGGCCGATGTATGTTGAAATCTTGTTATTCATAGTCTGTCCTTCAATAATTATTTAGCGATGTACTTAGGGGTGAACAGTTCCATCTTGTTGGTACCTCTTGTCTGTAGGACAAGGGTGTCTTTTGTTGCAACTTGTTTGATGCCATAGTTGATGGTGTAATCCAAATAGAGGGCATCACGGTCTTTGTTTCCCCAGGCTTTCTTTTCACCTTTAGGCTCGAAGTGGCCTTTGCCGCTGGCAGTGATGCCTTCCGTGTCAGAAGTGATGCTGCATCTGTTCTCTTCATCGAACGTAAGCAACAGATTGCAGGTTATGCTGCTTCCGTCGGCGAGCTTGGTGCTCACAGGGAAATGGCAAGTCTTCAGAGAACGTGTGGTGACATTGCAGATTTCGTCTTTTTCAACGGTGGCTCCATGACGTTTTATGGTTGAAGTCTTGCCGCTTTCCGTGATGTTGTCTGTTCCCCGGCGGAGATAGGAGGCATGCCAAGGATTGATATATTTCACGCAGTAGAGTACATAGTCCATCGGGAGTACATCCCAATAAATAGAATTGGTACGTACGGGACTTTCACCCTCCACTAACGGTTTGCCGGTGAGTATGCGGTCTGCTCCGGTTTGGCTTTTCATGACAATGGGAATGACATAATTGTTCTCCAAGGCTTTTTCGTCGGCAAAGAAGGCATCAGTCAGTTGCACTTCTACGCATCCCCAGTGCTGACCTTTATAATCAATTTTGTTCCCGGCGAGCTTGTAATAGTTGGAAGGCATGGGGAGCACCGGTGAATCATTTTCGAAGAACAGGTTGTCGCAAAGAGAGTTGTCTACCGCAATGTCGATGGTGATGTTTCTTCCTCCATAGGAACCTCCCATGGTGGAATAGATCTCACATTTATGCTCGCGGTCAAGTGAATTGTTGACGACCTCATCATTCCCCAATACAATCGTACGTACGGGATATTGGTAAGCGAAGTAGACAGAGGTGCCTCCTTCGTAGTCGGGAAACGAGTTGTCTGCATTCTCGCAAGCGGAGAAAGCTGTCAGTACGCTTCCCAACGCTATAGCAGTTAATAGTTTATTCATAATCAATTTGTAATTGGTTTTAGTAGGATTACCATCCTTGGTTCTGTTTCAGTTCACTCCATTTTAACTTCTCGTTGTAGGGGATAGGACCGTAGTACATATAATCCTTGTAGTTACGGGCTTCTACATTGATAACTTTATAAGTCAGTGCATTCCCGTTTTTTTCGATTTGCATGCCTTTGGCTTCTTCGGTCAGAGGCATCTTCCAACGACGGATATCCCAGAAACGTTTATTCTCAAAGCAAAGTTCGATGCGGCGTTCGTTGCGGATGAGCTGTGCCATTTTCTCTTTATCTCCTTTGACGCTTTCCAGATAGGCATCTCCGTTGTCTGTTCCCACTCCGGCACGAGTACGGATTTTCTTGATGACATCGTACGCACTGAATCCGTTGCTTCCTTGTCCGGTCGGTCCCCAAGCATCATTTGCTGCTTCAGCATAGGCGAGGAATATCTCTGTATATCGGATACGTACGGGGATATGCTTTTTCGCGTTGAGTGAACTGGGGTTCGGGTTACAGTCTTCACGTAAAAGTTTGCGCAGGTAGTAGCCGGTCCGGGTGGAAGTGTTCAACTGGTTCAAACCGTTGTCTTGCTTGTTGTCTGCATCTGCATAGAGTCCGGTGATGATGGTTTTGTCTTTGAACTTGGCACCGTTGTAGATGATATACTTACTCAGACGTGGATCTCTATTCTCATAGGGATTGTTGGCATTGTATCCGCTGTTCGATTTGTCGGTGATAGGGTATCCGTTAGCCATAGGGAATGCATCCACGAGGTTCTGTGTCGGATTGATACGCCCTGAGCCGTACAGCGTAGGTGGGAAGTTATTCTTTTCTTGTGTGATACCGATATCCCAATCTTCGGTACCTTGGCTGATGTTTCCGCGCCAGAGGATTTCCGCTGTCACTTCACCCGACCCCAAGTTGTCCAGTTCATCGGTGTTCATGTACCAGGTATTTCCTTTCGGGTCAAGTCCTGAAATGCCACCGATACGTTTCAAGACGGTTGCTGCATAGTTTGCTGCTGTTTCGGAAGTCACGCCCGAAGCGTCTCGATAAGCGGGACTGGCTGCCAACAGTGCGACTTGTGCTTTGATGGCTTCTGCAATTTTAGCCGTCAACCGCCCACGTTGGTAGGTTCCGAATACCAGATTGTAGTTGCCCAGCTTGGCGCCCATATTCTGATATTTGGCAGGAACATCACTGTCGCTACTGATGTTTTCGTAGTCTGTAGGCAACAGTTCGATCGCTCTGTCCAAGTCTTCGAAAATCTGTTTGACGCATTGTTCGAACGGTGCGCGTGGTTGATTGAAGTTCGAAGAGTTGTTTTCGGGTTCAAGTAGCAATGGAACTCCCAACAATTCTCCGTTCTCCGTACGTCCGGCATGTGCCATCAGTAGGTAATAATAGTTCAGTGCACGCAGTCCGTAAGCCTCTCCGCTCAGTTTGTCGATAAACATAGCGTTGGTAACTTCATTGGCTGCCCAATTGACATTCTTGACGATGCTGAGGAAAGTATTCAGATATTGGATGGTAGCTTTGCGTGCTTGCCATTGTTCCATCGGGTTGTTATTGGCAGCCCATGCACCGAGTGCCATTTTGGAGTAGGCACTCTCTTTATCGTTGGTCACAGCATCATCGGTTGCCACATCGCTTACACTCGCATTTTCATACGGCAACATGGCGTATCCATAGCCCAACAGGCCTACGGCGTAGTTGGGGTCGGTGAGCATTTCTTCCACACCGCGATTGTTTTCCTGCGCCGGTTCAAACATGTCGTCGCAGGCGGAAAGGGAAGCTATCAGGGCGGTGGTCAATAAAATATACTTTAGTTTCATTTGTTCCGGTTTTAAGTTAGAATACAGCTTTGACGCCGATATTGTAGAATCTGGTTTGTGGAGCACTGCCTACATTCATTTCCATGTGTTTGCGCTCTTTGGAGAACGTGAGTAAGTTGGCGCCGTTGACATAGGCGGACAGGTTGCGGATGAATGTATTGTGCAGGATGCTCTGAGGCAGGTCATACGTAATCTGTACTTTTGCCAGATCAAAGCGGTCGGTCTTGTAGAGCCAGTAGTCAGACGTACGGAAGTTGTTGCTGGCACTCTTGGCAGACAAACGAGGATATGTGGCAGTTTCGGCTGTAGCCTCAGTCCAGCGTCCACGGACAATGGCAGAATATTTGTCGTCACCGTCTACCCAATAGTAGGAGCTGTTCTTGATACCATATCCTCCGAATCCACCGGTTCCCAGTGCAAAGAATGTGAAGTCCTTCCACTTGGCGGTGAGGTTGATGCCCAATGTAAAAGGTGAACCGTACCATCCTCCTTTACCCAGGTAGATTTCATCTTTGTCGTCAATTACGTTGTCACCGTTCTGATCTACGTATTTGATATCTCCCGGACGTACTGTGCTGCCCAACTTCTGTTCCGGAGAAGCGGCAATTTCTTCTTCATTGCGGAAGAGACCGTCGCTTTGGAGTCCCCAGATACCATCGATGGGTTTGCCTTGACGATAACGGTATGCATTGTCGTAAATCTCATCGCGCTTGGTAATCTTGGTGTCGTAGTATGTACCGGATACACCCAAAGATAAGTCAACCTCGCCAAACCGCTTGTTGGCATTGATGCTGAAGTCAAAGCCGATGCGACGGTTGTTGTTGAAGTTCTGTACCGCCATGAACGAGGCGTCAGGATAACCGGTGTTCAGGTGCGATGGATAGAACGTCGGCTGGTCGATCAGGTAACCTTCCATCGAGTTGATAAAGAAAGAGGCGTCTACGGTGACCAGTTTTTGCCAAAGGGAAGCTCTCAGGTTGGCAGAGAACTCCTTCCGTTGGATGAAAGACAGGCCGTCATTCTCTCCGCGGGTTGAGATGGTGTATTTACCCGCAGGACCATCATACCAGGCATAACCGTCGTTTTGGGTCCATACAGCTTTGTAGAGGTAAAACTCGTTGTCTCCGACAGCCAGGTCAATGTCCTGGTTCAGGATACTTCCCGATACGCTGAGCATCAAGTCATCAATGACAGGAGAATCTTTCAGGAATCCTTCTTCACTCAACCGCCAGCCTAAGGTCAATGAAGGCGATAGGGCATTGCGGTGTCCTTCTGCAAGTTTGGCAGAGTGGACCAAGGCCGCATCGAAGTCTGCATAGTAGCGCTGACGGTAGTTGTAACCCAGTTGCAGGGCAAGGTTGGCATTACTGATGCGGTGGTATTGCTGTGAGATGGTCTGCTGATAGCCATTGGCTATAAGCATGCCTGAAACATTGTGTACACCGCCGAATGTATTCCGGTAGTTGAATTGCCCGCTGAAAGCAATGGTCTGCTTGTCACTGCTTCCACTGATGTTTTGTGTGCCAGGCTTTTCGTCGTTGCCTTCCTTGGAGAGAGCTACGATGACATCCTTTCCATTGTAGTTGGCCCAGGTGGGAACGAATATCGCATACTTGTTGTCGAAAGACGTTGTGTATGACGTTGCATAATCGACTGCAAACAGGGCGTTGAATGAAAGTCCTTTCAGCACCTTGTCCAGATTGATGTCGAGTCCGGCATCGAACTGGAACTGTCGGCTGGTCCATTTGCTACTGCCGGCTGCATAGTTGTCGGCAAACACGTTTGTTGGATTTGCCTGGCTGCCTGATAGGAAATATTTTCCGTCAATGATATTGGATGTTGTGCTCAGCAGTTCCAGTGCGCTTGTCGCATTCGGGTCGATAAGATCTACCGGAATGAGCGGGGAGGCGTTTTGTGGAAAGTTCGGCCGTGCCGTAGCTGCGGCATTCCAATAATCACCTTTGGCATTCTGTGCATTGTAAAAAGTGGCGTTGGCATTGATGTGGGTGCTGATGAAGCGGTTGATGTCCACATCCACATTGCCGCGCACATTGAAGCGGTCGATCATGTTGTTCTTGGCTTCGCCGAAATTGAGCAGGTCCCCTGTACGGTAGTAGCTGACGTTGCTGTAGAAACGGGCACGCTGTCCGCCGCCTGAAATTTCGGCTGTCGCTTCCGAACGGTTGCAGGCCTTCTTCACATAGTCAGAAGAATAGTAGTTGATGTTCGGATAGCGGTATGGATTGATACCGGAACCGTGGTTGTATATCTGCTCGGCTGAATAGAGGGGCTTGGCAGACGGGTCGTCATTGAGCAAGGCCTCGTTGTAGAGGGTCATGTATTCAGCAGAACCCAGATATTCGGGGAAGGCCTTAGCCACGTTGAAACCGGTATTGGCACGTAGGCTGACTCTCAGACCGCCCGCATGGCCGCGTTTGGTACTGATGAGTATTGCGCCTTTGGCAGCACGACTACCATAGAGGACTACCGCCTGTGCTCCCTTCAGGAAGGTGATCTGTGCAATTTCCGAAGGCATGACATTGTTGGCTTCGCGGGGTACCCCGTCGACCAGAACCAGATAGCCTGCATGGTCTCCGTCCATTCCCCACAGGGAATTACCGTTCCAACCTCCGATGTAACCTTGCATGTTGTCCAGGCTGTAGGTGTTGTAGTTCTTTTGGGTCAGTTCTTCGACATTGACCACAGAAACTCCTCCCAAGAGGTCCTTTTGTGCCATCTTACGGAAGGCGACTTGTACCTCCGGACTTTCCTTGCGAGCCAACGAATCGGTCCCTTCTTCGTCGGGTGTTTGTGCATGGGTCAGGGCAGGTGCAGTGACCAGCATGCTGCAAAGAATGAATTTGGATTGTATATATTTCATTAGTTGTTCATTTATCGTTAAACATACGTTGATAGGATGTCTCTGCCATTACCAGCCCGGGTTCTGCCCGTAATCTCCATAAAGGTAGACATCATTGTCAGGCAAGGGGAACCAGTAATGTTTCGTCCCGAATACACGTTTTACAAGCAGACGCTTGTGCCAGTTTGCCACTTCTGCATCAGCCGGGTCATTTGTCTTATAGAAGTCGGGACTCTCCACGCGGTCGAATTCCACGGCATATTTTTCGGTGTAGGGCGATTCGGTCAGCAGCAACCAACGTTGCAGGTCGTTGAAGCGGAATCCTTCCATAGCCAGCTCGACAGCGCGTTCACGACGTATTTCATCCATGAACTTATGGTTGTCAGCCAAGTATGCCGGTTGTACACCTTCGGCACCGCAACGAGTGCGGATTTTGTTGATGGCATCCAGAGCGGTCAGTTTGCAATTGTCAGCTTTGGCGGACGGACCTCCCAGTACAGCACAGCTTTCAGCATACATCAGGTAGATGTCGGCGAGGCGCATGTAGGGCAGGTAAGTGTGCAGGTTGCTTCCCCAGTCATATTCCTTGTCCCCTTCGTTACAGGTGTGGGGGACGAGCTTTTGGAAGAAATAGCCGGTACGGCTGCCCAGGTCGGCAGAGCGCATGTCTGAACCGGTTGAGAGATTGCAGTAAGCATAGGGCTTTTGGGCATCCGACAGCTTGTCTTCTGCCAGCACATAATGGAAACCGTCAAACACGATATCATGATAGAAGCGAGGATCACGGTTTTTGAACGGATGGCGTTTGTCAAAACCGGAGTTTGGGTCGTCAATGGGAAGTCCGTTTGCCATTCCGTACATGTCTACCAGGTTCGCTGTCGGCAGGTGGATGATTTTGTCATGGGCGACCAGTCCTGCGACTTTGGGGCCCCACAGCTTTGTCATATTCCAGTTACTGCCGTTATAGTCCGAGGATGGTCCGCGGAAGATTGCTTCCACGGAACCCGGCATCAGCCAGTTCTGACGGACGGTGTAGAAGATGTCTGTGAAACAGCTTTTGGCTGACGTTGCCTTCTCGTGATTATAGATATTCTTGTAGTTGTATTCAGCCAGAGCGTACTGTGTCTGTCCACTTTCAACCAAAGAGAGCAGTTCGCCAAAGGCATTGGCTGCCTTTTTGCAGAACTCTGTGTCATAATCGTAGGTCTTGGTTCCGCCTAACTGTGCTCCGTTTTTCATGAGCGGACTGCCAGCCCACAGATAATTCTTGCCCAGATAGCCGAGTGCCATGATTTTGTTGATGCGGAGCTGGTTCTTTCCCTCTGTCGCTTTTCCCGGGGCCACGTTGTCCCAATTGACAGGGAGTAGGTCTGCTGCCCGTCGGAAGTCTTCGCCTGCTTTAGTTGCGCACTCCTGATAACTGAGGCGAGGCAGAGTCAGCTCTTTCGTTGCGTCGAGCACTTGGTCGATGTAGGGCATTCCACCCCAATACATCATGATTTGGAAGTGCCACCAGGCACGGAAGAAATAGAGCTGTCCGGCTATGAGATTCTTCTCTTCTTCTGTGCCGGTCATTTTGTCCAGGTTGGCAAGGCCGACGTTGGCTTTACGGATACAATACCAGGCGTGAGGCCAGAGGGAGTGTTGGAACTTATCGGTCGATGCCGGATTGCTTGGGTTACGGTACAGCCAGCATTGTCCGTTGGTCTGCCAGGCACGGAAGTTGCCAAGATCTGCTTGGTGGGTCATGTGTGCATCTCCCATGGAGTTGAACAGTTCGTCATCTCCCCAGTTCCAGGAAGTACAGTAATTGTTCTTCTCTTTGTCCGGAATACAGTTGTAGATTTCTTCTATGAAACCTTGGAAGTTGCGGAAGTTCTTGAAAGCGTCGTCTTCTGATACCGTCGATTCCGGGGCCTTGTCCAGGTAGTCTTCGCAGGAGGTCAGGGTGAGTCCTGCTGACACAGACAACAAGCCTGCACAGAAGAGCGTCTTGTATATAGAGTGTTTCATCGCGTACATATATTATAAAGTGAATTTGATTCCGAGGTTATAACGCTTCACCGTGGGGTAGGCACCCAGATAACCGGCACCGGAGAGGTTGGCTTCACGGTCGTCAGGCATGCGTGTCCACAACCAGAGGTTGTTGCCATTGAGGTAGATTTTCAGGTTGTTCAACCCCAGTTTGTGGATCCATCCCCCGTTCCACGTATAGGCAATCTCAACATTCTTCAGACGGATGTATGAACCGTCATACAGGAATTGAGTACCTTCGTTGTAATTGGGTGTAGAATTCCAGCGCGGAACGACTACATCAGCTTTTGGGGTATCTTTGGACCACCAGGTGCCGTTGTCATATACCGTATTCAGCTTGCTGCCAAAGCTGGTCAGGGTCACGTCGCGGGTCACATTCGTTACTCCGTAGAACTGGGCAAAAGCACTGAAGCCTTTCCATTCGAAGCCGATGGTTGCGTTGTAAGTATTTTCCGGTTGGTTGGTATAACCATAGGGAGCAGAGTCTTTGTTATCCACTACACCGTCACCGTTGAAGTCTACGATATAGTGGTCTCCCACGAGGCGTTGGCTGTCGTTGGCATCGTGGGCCGGAGCAGCATACAGCTGGTCGTAGGTCTGGATGAAGCCGTCGTCGATGTAAGAGTTGTATTGTCCCACACCATGTCCAGCTGCCTTCTGGTAGGCAGGACGCAGTGCCTGGTCATCTTTCACCAATACGGTGTTTTTAGCATGAGTCATGCTGAAATTGCCCCATAGATGGAGACCATTGGCATAAGTCTTGTTGAGGCGTACCTCCAGTTCATAGCCGCTGGTGCGGATTTTTCCTTTGTTGACAGTCGGGGGAGTTCCTCCGAAATAGGAGGGGATGGAACGGTCCGTACCGAAGACAAAAATGTTGGAGCGGATGTCCCGGAAGAATTCCAGGTTACCGGCAAGCAGACCGTCCAGGAACGAATAGTCGATGCCGACGTTCAGCTTGCGTACTACTTCCCAATGGATGTCCTCGTTGCTGATGGTGGCCTCCCTGTACCAGGTATAGATACTGCCCGGGGTTGAATGGTTGAGGTCCATGGTTGTCTGCCCTCCGTAAGTCCATTGGCTCATGTACAGCCAACGGCGGTTGGAGTCGAAGGGGTCGAAACCCAACTGGTCAGAACCAATTTCGCCGTAGGATACACGAATCTTCAGCATGTCGAGGATGTGCTTCTCGCGCAAGTAGTTCATGAAGCTCTCTTCGCTGACCATCCATCCCAGTGCGCCGGAGTTGAAGAAGGCAAAGCGGTTTTTCGGGCTGAACTTCTCGGAACCGTTGTAGGCACCGTTGTATTCCACGAAGTAGCGGTCTGCCCAGTTGTAGGTCGTACGGAATGCCCAGTCTTCACGATAGGCAGGCATCACGCTTCCCCGTGCATTCTCTTGACGGCTGAAGAGTCCCATGGCGGTCAGGTTGTGTTTGCCAAAGCTGCGTACCCAGTTCAACTGTGCCTGGTAATAGAGGTTGCGGACGGTCTGTCTGTTGTCCACCTCACCCGGAGCCGTGCTCCAGTTGACGCCCTGATGCCAGTCAAAGCCATTGTTGGTGTCGTAGGATTGTTCGTAGCGTGCCTGACCAGTGTCCGGATCGATCCATTTGCGTTGTGCGTCGTTATAGAGGTCGTTGATACCGCGGTTGTTTTCAACAAACTCATTGTCCCAGGAGATGGTGGCACGGGCTGATAGACCCGGAGTGATGAATTTCAGGTCCTGCTCCAGTGTGAAATCCGTGTTGATGCGGGTTGTGGTGAGTCGCATGGTACCACCCAGTGAGATATTTTCGGCAGAGTTCGTTGTATTCGATACCAGCGGGTACATACCCCAACTTCCATCGGAATATTGCGGGAGAAATACATCGGGGGCAATGTTATAGGCTCCCGACCACTGCTGGCCGATTTGCCATTCCGATTGCCCGGTGTTTTGCCAGGGCGCCTTGCGGATGCCGTTAGAACCGGCAAGATTGACCTTGAGGACTGTCGTCTTGGTCAAGTTGAAATCCAGGTTACTGCGCACGTTAAGTCGGTTGTATCCGTAGCCGGAATTATAGCCTCGTCCATTATCATAGATTTTGAAGAGGTCCCCTTCGTTCACATATTCGGCGGATGCAAAATATTTCACAAAGTTTGTACCGCCACTGATGCTCATGTTTGCACGGTAGGACATGGTGTTGTCCTTGAACAGGGCCTTCTGCCAGTCGACGTTCGGGTAGCGTTCGCGTTGCTCTAGAGTTGTCTGGTTGCGGTAGTTGTCGATAAATGATTGCGGACGCACATATTCCCAGGAGTCAGGACGGAGAGCCAGTTCGTGCTCGATGGCTGTGTTGCGGAGCATGAGTGCATCATACGAATCATATTTATTAGGCAGTTTGGACGGAGATTTCAGTGTGGCATTAAAACCGATGTCGATTTTTGCACTACCTTCCGCGCCGCGTTTGGTGGTGATGAGGATGACACCGTTGGCACCTTTCACACCATAGACAGCTGTCGCAGATGCGTCTTTCAGGACGGATACGGACTGCACGGAGTTGATATCTACTGAACTCATCGGACGTTCGATGCCGTCGACCAGAATCAGTGGAGCTTCATTGTCGTTCCAGGAACTGGCACCGCGGATAGTGATTTTCGGCTCTTCATCTCCCGGCATACCGCTGCCTGTCATGGTCACCACGCCAGGGAGGTTACCGGTCAGGGCTGCTCCGATGTCTGACACACCTGCTGCACGTTCCAGTACTTTTCCTGTAGTTTGTGTAATCGCCCCCACTACGGAAGCCTTTTTCTGTTGGCCGTAACCCACGACGACCACTTCGTCGAGTTGTTTGGTGTCATCTTCCAGGGTGATGCGCATCAAGGTGTTGGGGGTAGCCTTCACCTCTTTTGATTTCATGCCCACGAAGGACACCACCAGAACGGAGTTTGATGACGGTACGTTCAGCGAGAATTGGCCGTCGAGGTCAGAAATCGTACCGATTGATGTATTGCCTTTCACGACAATCGAGGCGCCGATGATGGTCTCCCCGTTGCTGTCGAAGATAATTCCTTTGACCGTCGGCCCCTTTTGGGCAAATGCTCCCAGGCAGCAGAACAGCAGGAGCAGGAACAGGCAAGGATAACGTTTTTGTATTCCTACATTTTTCATTTCCATTAGTTTAAGACGTTTGTTTTTTCACATTGTTTGCTAGTCATCAGCGGTTGGGGAGTTTGTCTAGCCGCTGTCGAATACATCCTTCTGTTTCATAGTTCAACATTCGTTAGTTAATACTTGCATGGTTTATTTCACGTGTACGGGGCGCTCCGGTCTCATGCGTAAAAATGACAAGATGGATTGCCCTCGGGAAGTAAGTCGGTAGTGTCTGAAAAAAGGATTAAAATGGTTATCGGATTATAAATCGTTCCCTGCTCGGCGGCTCTTCCGATGCGTTGCCTGTCCGGTTGCGCACACGGTGGAGGGCTCAGGCTTTCGGGGTTGCCCTTTTGTGGTTTTACCGACGGAAGGGATGCCGGACGTGCACTCGTTATTTTACCATTCTCATGCATTTTCGTGGCGGCCGCGCAGATGGTCATATTTCGAGACATTGCCGGGCCCGTGGAGAAGGTGTAACGAGATGGATGCAGCGAACGGAGAACGGCTGCATCGGTGCGGTGGGTAGCGGTAAAGAGCAGGTGAGGCGGACGAACGGAAACGCTGTCTGCCGAGGAGATATTGTAGTTATTGCTTAAATGCTCGTGGGGGAGGGTAAATGTTTGATTGAGAGATTGATGCCCTTCGGGATGCTGATAGATGCCTGCCAGCCTATGTGCTGTACATACAGCAGGGACAACAGCCGGACGCTCCGCACCCTTATTGTAAGGAATGCTTGTCGGCCTTTGTCGGTCTTCATGGCTTGTCCTGCCTATTTCACGGACGGACTTCAACAGGTTATGTCTAACACACATCTTCATAAGTATATTTATTAAGCGGACCTTCCTGCTGCTGGAGGTTATTATCCTTTTTGTTGACAGATGCAAACCTTCAAGGAGGTCGGTTCTTTCATGGATTAGGTCTATTATTTTTATTGTTAGTGTTATGCTAACACTATAAAAGTAAGAGATTTACTTCATTTCTCCAAGGAATACGGGCAGATTTTTGAGGCTTTGTGTCGGATTGACAGTTAGATGCACTTGTGTTAGGTCCGGTTTCTTGTGAAAATTGTTCCTTTTCTTTATCTTTCTGCTTTCGCGGATTTCAAACCCTTCTGAGGTCTGTTTTCTGTTCGTAGAATGTACAATAAGCCTTTCCTGTTTTGAGAAGAAAAGTTCCCGGGCTGTTTGTCGGGAGCAACTTGGAAGGACATCTTGGGTGAGAACAGTCTCCGCACATCGGCAGAGCCAAAGGATGGATTGACATTTTGTGAGGCCAAAAGCCTTATTTACTTTCCCATTTTCCTGAAAAGCCATTTTCAGCTAACGCACATTTTTGAAAAATCGACTGAACTAGCGATGAAAAGTTAAATTGCATTTGCACTTTCCTTCTGCAGGGCTCATTGTATTTTGATAAGTTAACAGCTAACACAAGTGTTTGACGTCCCAAACAATATAGTTTCGCATGTCAAACACTTGTGTTTGGTTCGTCAAACAATATTGTTTGAAGAGTGAAACAATATTGTTTGCTCTCTCGATGTAAAGAAAATGGAATCGCAATGAAAAAATACGGACGTTTGCTCTCTGGAAGAAGGGCAGAGCCATTCATTTTTGAACTGTTATAATGTGGAGTATTTTCTCCTGTGAGTACTCTGTGTGCTACCAATTGCTCTGCATGCAGGGCATAGGGAAAGGAAACGATTGGATTTGGTATGAAAATGTATTTTGCAAATCGTCCGAGAATGCCCGCAAAATCATCGTCCTCGTCTTTAGCTCCAACGAAGGCCTCTGTGGAGTGATTCATTTGACATTTTGACAAAATGACAAAGTGATGGGGCACTGACGAGCGTAGGCAGGTGGTTTCTCTGTATGGATGGCGTGTGCGTATATATAATAAGGTGTAGGGGTGCAGTGAGTGGGGGATGAGGGCTGTGATGGGTGGCAAAAATATTGTCTTGTCAGACCGGGCGACCAGACCGGTTGCCCCTGCATTCCTTCGGAGAACTTCGGATATTCGTGCTTTATTGTTCATGGCTCATGGTTCCTTGTTCGGACCTGTTTCTTCCAGAATCCTAAAAGACCCCCTCTGATTGTAGCTTGACTATTCCTTTCGAAGTGTCAAACTCCTATAAAAAACACAAAAACGAAAATCTCGATTATTTTAAGATTACAAACCTATTGCTAATTAAAATGTTATTAGTAACTTTGCAGCCCGAAAAGTATATTTTCGCTTCAACAGAAAAGTAACAAAACAATATATAATAATTAAAATCGAACAGAAATGCCTACTATTCAACAACTAGTAAGAAAAGGAAGAAAGGTTCTGGTTGAGAAAAGTAAGTCTCCGGCATTGAACGCTTGTCCTCAAAGACGTGGCGTTTGCGTCAGAGTCTATACGACTACTCCGAAGAAACCGAATTCGGCAATGCGTAAGGTTGCCCGTGTGAAACTGACTAACCAGAAGGAGGTGAACTCCTACATTCCGGGTGAAGGTCACAACTTGCAGGAACACTCCATCGTCCTGGTACGTGGTGGTCGTGTGAAAGACCTTCCGGGTGTACGTTATCACATCGTTCGCGGTACTTTGGATACTGCCGGTGTGGCTAACCGTACCCAACGTCGTTCCAAATATGGTGCCAAGCGTCCGAAACCGGGTCAGGCTCCTGCAGGTAAGGGTAAGAAGTAATCAACCGACTTTTCTGGAAAGGAAATTTATTTATTAAAATCGTTTTGGTTTGGTGGAAAATGCTTAAAGGTTGAGTAAATGCTTCAGAGGAAGCGTTGAAGAAAACAAGATTGCAGCCTCAAACAAAACATTATGTTCAAACAAAATGAGAAAAGCAAAACCAAAAAAACGTGTGGTTCTTCCGGATCCCGTATTCGGCGACCAAAAAGTTTCTAAGTTTGTAAACCACTTGATGTACGACGGAAAGAAGAATACTTCTTATCACATCTTCTATACCGCCCTTGAGACCGTCAAGGCAAAGCTTCCCAACGAAGAGAAAACTCCGCTGGAAATCTGGAAGAAAGCCTTGGATAATGTAACTCCGCAAGTTGAGGTTAAGTCCCGCCGTATCGGAGGCGCGACTTTCCAAGTTCCTACTGAAATCCGTCCCGATCGTAAAGAATCGATCTCTATGAAAAACTTGATTGCATTTGCCCGTAAGCGTGGTGGTAAATCAATGGCTGACAAGTTGGCTGCCGAGATTATCGATGCGTTCAACGAGCAAGGTGGTGCCTTCAAGCGTAAGGAGGATATGCACCGTATGGCTGAAGCTAACCGTGCATTCGCTCACTTCAGATTCTAATCAAGTATTAATAAACTGAATATTAAGGAAGCAAAATGGCAAAACAAGACTTGCATTTGACCCGCAACATCGGTATCATGGCTCACATCGATGCCGGTAAGACAACGACTTCTGAACGTATCCTGTTCTACACCGGATTGACTCACAAGATTGGTGAGGTTCACGATGGTGCTGCAACAATGGACTGGATGGAGCAGGAGCAGGAGCGTGGTATCACCATCACCTCGGCTGCTACGACCACCCGTTGGAAGTATGCGGGCAATACTTATAAGATCAACTTGATTGACACTCCGGGACACGTTGACTTCACCGCTGAGGTAGAACGTTCACTGCGTGTGCTTGACGGTGCTGTGGCTACCTACTGTGCGGTAGGTGGTGTGGAACCCCAATCTGAGACTGTATGGCGTCAGGCTGATAAATATAATGTTCCCCGTATCGGTTATGTGAACAAGATGGACCGTTCGGGTGCCGACTTCTTTGAAGTTGTCCGTCAGATGAAGGACGTGCTGGGTGCAAACCCCTGTCCGATTGTCATCCCTATCGGCTCTGAAGAAAACTTCAAGGGTGTGGTCGACCTCATCAAGATGAAGGCCATCCTGTGGCACGACGAGACAATGGGTGCTGACTATGACGTAGAAGATATTCCCGCAAACCTGCAGGATGAAGCCAACGAATGGCGTGAGAAAATGCTGGAGAAGGTGGCTGAATTCGACGACGTGTTGATGGAGAAGTTCTTTGACGATCCCTCGACCATCACCGAAGACGAAATCCTCCGTGCACTGCGTGCTGCTACCCTGAAGATGGAGGTCGTTCCGATGACCTGCGGTTCTTCGTTCAAGAACAAGGGTGTGCAGACTTTGCTGGACTACGTTTGTGCCTTCTTGCCCTCTCCGCTGGATACTCCGAACATCGTGGGTACGAACCCGACGACCGGTGCTGAAGAAGACCGTGTACCGAGCGAAGACGAGAAGACTGCAGCTCTGGCATTCAAGATTGCGACCGACCCGTATGTAGGCCGTCTGACTTTCTTCCGTGTATATTCAGGTAAGATTGAGGCCGGTTCATACATCTACAACTCCCGTTCGGGCAAGAAGGAGCGTGTATCCCGTCTGTTCCAGATGCACTCCAACAAGCAGAACCCGGTTGAAGTGATCAGCGCCGGTGATATCGGTGCCGGTGTTGGTTTCAAGGATATCCGTACCGGTGATACGCTTTGCGACGAGACAGCTCCGATCGTGCTGGAGTCTATGGACTTCCCCGAACCGGTAATCGGTATCGCCGTTGAGCCGAAGACTCAGAAGGACCTCGACAAGCTGTCCAACGGTCTTGCCAAGTTGGCTGAAGAAGACCCGACCTTCACCGTACGTACCGACGAGCAGAGCGGTCAGACCGTCATCTCCGGTATGGGTGAGCTTCACCTGGACATCATCATCGACCGTCTGAAACGTGAGTTCAAGGTTGAGTGTAACCAGGGTCGTCCGCAGGTGAACTACAAGGAGGCCATCACCAAGACAGTGGAACTCCGCGAGGTTTACAAGAAGCAGTCCGGTGGTCGTGGTAAGTTCGCCGACATCATCGTAGCCGTTGGTCCGGTTGACGAAGACTGGAAGCAGGGCGGTCTGCAATTCATCGACGAGGTGAAGGGCGGTAATGTGCCCAAGGAATTCATTCCTTCCGTACAGAAAGGTTTCCAGACAGCCATGAAGAACGGTATCCTCGCCGGCTTCCCGCTCGACTCGCTGAAGGTGGTTTTGAAGGACGGTTCGTTCCACCCCGTGGACTCTGACCAGCTGTCGTTCGAAATCTGTGCCATCCAGGCTTACAAGAACGCTTGTGCCAAGGCAGGTCCCGTGCTGATGGAGCCCATCATGAAGCTGGAGGTTGTTACTCCGGAAGAGAACATGGGTGACGTAATCGGTGACTTGAACAAGCGTCGCGGTCAGGTGGAAGGTATGGAATCCAGCCGTTCAGGTGCCCGCATCGTGAAGGCAATGGTTCCCCTGGCAGAAATGTTCGGTTACGTGACAGCTCTGCGTACCATCACTTCCGGTCGTGCTACTTCATCCATGACCTACGACCACCACGCACAAGTTTCGGCATCGATTGCCAAGTCTGTGCTTGAAGAAGTCAAGGGTCGTGTAGACTTGATCTAAAACAAACAAAATAGCGCAAGCAAGGAGGCAGGTTAGCGAATGACTCTTAACCTGCCCACCTGCCTGCCTGATAAAAGAACAATAACAATTTATTCAAACAATGAGTCAAAAGATTAGAATTAAACTGAAATCCTACGATCACAACTTGGTAGACAAGTCTGCTGAGAAGATTGTAAAGACAGTGAAAGCAACCGGCGCCATCGTAAGCGGCCCGATTCCCTTGCCTACTCACAAGCGCATCTTCACTGTGAACCGTTCAACCTTCGTAAACAAGAAGTCTCGCGAACAATTCGAGCTCTCTTCTTACAAGCGTCTGATTGACATTTACAGCTCCACAGCAAAGACTGTAGACGCACTGATGAAGTTGGAACTGCCGAGTGGGGTAGAAGTGGAAATTAAAGTTTAAACGAACCATTAAAAATTAACTGAAATGCCAGGATTATTAGGAAAGAAAATCGGAATGACATCCGTTTTCAGTGCTGATGGTAAAAATGTACCATGCACTGTTATCGAAGCTGGTCCTTGTGTAGTTACTCAGATTAAGAGTGTTGAGAAAGACGGCTATGCAGCTGTTCAGGTAGGTTTCCAGGACAAAAAGGAAAAGCATACTACCAAACCTTTGATGGGGCACTTTAAAAAAGCTGGTGTAACTCCGAAGAGACACTTGGCCGAGTTCAAAGATTTTGAAACAGAATTGAATTTGGGAGACACTATTACAGTGGAGTTGTTCAATGATGCGGCTTATGTTGACGTTGTTGGTACTTCTAAAGGTAAAGGCTTCCAAGGTGTAGTTAAAAGACATGGATTTGGTGGAGTAGGTCAGACTACTCACGGTCAGCACAACCGCGCTCGTAAACCGGGTTCTATCGGTGCATGTTCTTACCCTGCAAAAGTATTCAAAGGAATGCGTATGGGTGGCCAAATGGGTGGTGACCGCGTTACTACACATAACTTACAGGTATTAAAAGTGATTCCGGAACACAATCTTCTTTTGATTAAAGGTTCGGTACCGGGTTGCAAAGGTTCAATCGTAATAATTGAGAAATAATGGAAGTTAACGTATTAAATATTAAAGGTGAAGACACCGGAAGAAAGGTTACGTTAAACGAATCTATCTTCGGAATTGAACCCAATGACCACGCTATCTATTTGGACGTTAAGCAGTTTATGGCTAACCAACGTCAGGGAACTCATAAATCTAAAGAAAGAAGCGAAATCAGCGGTTCTACTCGTAAATTAGGTCGTCAGAAAGGTGGTGGCGGTGCTCGTCGTGGTGATATCAACTCTCCGGTATTGGTGGGTGGTGCTCGCGTGTTTGGTCCTAAACCTCGTGACTATTGGTTTAAGTTGAATAAAAAAGTTAAGACATTGGCCCGCAAGTCGGCATTGTCTTATAAAGCTCAAGAAAACGCAATCATTATTGTTGAAGACTTCACATTTGAGGCTCCAAAGACTAAGGATTTCGTTTCTATGGTAAATAATCTTAAAATTGCTGACAAAAAGTTGCTTCTTGTTTTGCCGGAAGCTAATAAAAATGTATATTTGTCAGCTCGTAACATCGAACGTGCTAATGTGGCAATTGCTTCTGCATTAAATACTTACAATGTATTGAATGCTGAAACTCTTGTTGTTACAGAAAACTCGCTCAAGGCTATCGAGAATATCTTATCTTAATTTAAAAAGGAGGCTTAGATAATGGGAATTATTATTAAACCGTTGGTTACTGAGAAAATGACTGCAATTACCGAGAAGTTAAATCGATTCGGCTTTATTGTACGTCCTGAAGCTAACAAGTTGGAAATTAAGAGTGAGATTGAAGCTTTGTATAATGTTACAGTAGTAGATGTAAATACGCTAAGATACTCGGGAAAGAGTAAAAGCCGTTACACTAAGTCTGGAATCATCAATGGTCGTACGAATGCTTATAAGAAAGCTATCGTAACATTGAAAGAAGGCGATACTATTGATTTTTATAGCAATATTTAATAAAGATGGCAGTACGTAAATTTAAGCCCACAACACCGGGGCAAAGACATAAAATTATTGGTACTTTCGAAGAAATTACTGCACGGGTACCAGAAAAGTCTCTTGTATTTGGTAAGAAATCCTCAGGTGGTCGCAACAACGAAGGTAAGATGACCATGCGCTACATCGGTGGCGGTCACAAGAAGGTAATTCGTATCGTTGACTTCAAGAGAAATAAAGACGGTGTGCCAGCAGTGGTTAAGACAATTGAATACGATCCGAATCGTTCGGCTCGTATCGCTTTGTTGTTTTACGCTGACGGCGAAAAAAGATATATTATTGCTCCCAATGGATTGCAAGTTGGTGCGACTTTGATGTCAGGTGAAAATGCAGCTCCAGAGATTGGAAATGCACTTCCTCTTCAGAATATTCCGGTTGGTACTGTAATTCACAATATCGAATTACGTCCGGGTCAGGGTGCTGCTCTGGTTCGTTCAGCTGGTAATTTCGCTCAGTTGACTTCAAGAGAAGGTAAGTATTGTGTTATCAAATTGCCTTCAGGTGAAGTTCGTCAAATTCTTAGTACTTGTAAGGCTACTATCGGTAGCGTTGGTAACTCGGATCATGGTTTGGAAAGCTCCGGTAAGGCCGGTCGCTCTCGTTGGTTAGGTCGTCGTCCGCGTAACCGTGGTGTTGTAATGAACCCGGTTGATCACCCGATGGGTGGTGGTGAAGGACGTGCTTCCGGTGGCCATCCGAGATCTCGCAAGGGATTGTATGCTAAGGGTCTTAAGACAAGAGCTCCGAAGAAACAATCGTCTAAGTATATTATTGAGAGAAGAAAGAAGTAATCTGATTAATCGAGAATATTATGAGTCGTTCATTAAAAAAAGGTCCGTATATTAACGTTAAGCTGGAAAAGAAAGTTCTTGCCATGAACGAAAGCGGCAAGAAGGTTGTGGTTAAGACTTGGGCCAGAGCTTCAATGATTTCGCCTGATTTTGTAGGCCATACCGTTGCAGTTCACAATGGAAATAAATTCATACCTGTGTATGTTACAGAAAACATGGTAGGTCATAAGTTGGGTGAGTTTGCCCCAACACGTACCTTCAGAGGCCATGCTGGTAACAAGAAGAAATAAAAACAGGTTTTACTACTGAAATAAAAAAGTAATAATATAATGGGAGCAAGAAAAAAAATATCGGCTGAAAAAAGAAAAGAAGCCCTTAAGACCATGTATTTTGCAAAGTTGCAAAATGTTCCTACCTCTCCGCGTAAGATGCGTTTGGTTGCAGATATGATTCGTGGTATGGAAGTGAACAGAGCACTTGGTGTCTTGAAGTTTTCTTCTAAAGAAGCTTCTGCCAGAGTGGAACAGCTGTTGCGCTCTGCTATTGCTAACTGGGAACAGAAAAACGATCGCAAGGCTGAAGACGGCGAATTGTTTGTAACGAAGATTTTTGTTGATTGCGGTCCGACGCTGAAGCGCATGAGACCGGCTCCGCAGGGTAGAGGTTACAGAATCCGCAAACGTTCGAACCACGTGACTTTGTTCGTTGATACGATTAATACTAATGATAATCAAAACTAAGAGTAATGGGACAGAAAGTTAATCCGATAAGCAATCGTCTGGGTATTATCAGAGGATGGGATTCAAATTGGTACGGTGGCAAAGACTTTGGTGATGCTTTGCTGGAGGATAGCAAGATCCGTAAATATTTGAACGCCAGACTTGCTAAAGCTAGTGTTTCGAGAATTGTAATCGAACGTACACTGAAACTTATCACAATTACTGTTTGTACCGCTCGTCCGGGTATTATCATTGGTAAAGGTGGCCAGGAAGTCGATAAGTTGAAGGAAGAGTTGAAGAAGATCACCGACAAGGATATCCAGATCAATATCTTTGAGATCAAACGTCCTGAGCTCGACGCCGTAATCGTGGCAAACAACATTGCACGCCAGGTAGAAGGCAAGATCGCATACCGTCGTGCCATCAAGATGGCTATCGCCAACACGATGCGCATGGGTGCCGAGGGTATCAAGATCCAGATTGCCGGCCGTTTGAACGGTGCTGAAATGGCTCGTTCTGAAATGTACAAAGAAGGTAGAACTCCGTTGCATACGTTCCGTGCAGACATCGACTACTGTCATGCTGAAGCATTGACCAAGGTAGGTCTGCTGGGTATCAAGGTATGGATTTGCCGCGGCGAAGTTTACGGTAAGAGAGAACTCGCTCCGAACTTCGTGCAGAGCAAGGAAAATGGTCGTGGTGGAAATGGCGGCAACAATGGAGGCAAGAACTTCAAAAGAAAGAAAAACAATCGCTAACGAATTTGAATTTTAGGAACTATGTTACAACCGAAAAAGACAAAATTCAGAAGACAGCAGAAAGGCCGTCAAAAAGGAAATGCCCAAAGAGGTAACCAGCTTGCCTTTGGCTCCTTCGGCATCAAGTCCTTGGGTACTAAGTGGATCACAGGACGCCAGATTGAGGCTGCCCGTATTGCTGTAACCAGATATATGCAACGTCAGGGTCAGATTTGGATCCGTATCTTCCCGGATAAACCTATTACTCGCAAGCCGGCTGATGTACGTATGGGTAAAGGTAAAGGTAACCCCGAAGGCTTTGTAGCCCCTGTTACTCCGGGTCGCATCCTCATTGAAGTGGAAGGTGTTTCTTACGAAGTCGCAAAAGAAGCTTTGCGCCTGGCTGCACAGAAACTTCCGATTACTACTAAGTTTATTGTTAGACGTGATTACGACTTCCAAAATCAAAACGCATAATTATGAAGATTGCAGAAATTAGAGAAATAGCTACCAATGAACTGGCAGAAAGAATCGAAGCTGAAGTAGCCAAGTACAATCAGATGGTTTTGAATCATTCTATCTCTCCGTTGGAGAATCCTGCACAAATCAAGAGCTTGCGTCGTACTATTGCACGCATGAAGACGGAGTTGCGCCAGAGAGAACTTAATAATAAATAATGATCCTGATGGAAGCTAGAAATTTAAGAAAAGAAAGAATGGGTGTTGTCATCAGCAACAAAATGGACAAGACGATCACCGTTGCTGCCAAGTTTAAGGAAAAGCACCCGATTTACGGTAAGTTCGTCAGCAAGACGAAGAAATATCACGCTCACGATGAGAAGAACGAATGCAATATTGGTGATACCGTACGCATCATGGAGACTCGTCCCTTGAGCAAAACTAAAAGATGGAGATTAGTTGAAATAATCGAAAGAGCTAAGTAATTATGATACAAGCAGAATCCAGACTTACGGTATGTGATAACAGTGGCGCAAAGGAAGCTCTCTGCATCCGCGTTTTGGGCGGTACCAGAAAGCGTTACGCTACTGTGGGAGATGTGATTGTCGTTTCTGTAAAGAGCGTCATCCCCTCAAGTGATATTAAAAAAGGTGCAGTGTCTAAGGCTTTGATCGTACGTACTAAGAAAGAAATTCGTCGTGCTGACGGTTCTTATATTCGTTTTGATGACAATGCTTGTGTGTTGCTGAACAATGCAGGCGAAATTAGAGGTAGTCGTATTTTCGGTCCGGTAGCCCGTGAACTTCGTGCTGTAAACATGAAAGTTGTATCATTGGCACCTGAAGTACTTTAATTTTGTAAAGGATTTAAGTAATGAGCAAATTACATATTAAAAAGGGCGATACAGTTTACGTTAACTCTGGTGAAGATAAGGGTAAAACCGGCACTGTGTTGAAAGTTCTTGTGAAAGAAGGACGTGCTGTGGTTGAAGGTGTGAACATCGTAAAGAAGAGCACCAAACCGAGCGCAAAGAATCCTCAAGGTGGTATAGTAAGCAAGGAAGCTCCTATCCACATCTCAAACTTGAATGTCGTTGACCCCAAGACGGGCAAACCGACACGTGTGGGAAGAAGAAAGAACTCAGAAGGAACTAAATTAGTGCGTTATTCTAAAAAATCAGGAGAGGAGATCAAGTAATGAGTAATACTGCTAGCCTTAAGAAAGAATATGCAGAGCGCATCGCTCCTGCATTGAAGAGCCAATTCCAGTATACTTCTTCTATGCAAATCCCCGTGCTCAAGAAGATTGTCATCAATCAGGGCTTGGGCATGGCTGTTGCCGACAAGAAGATTATTGATGTGGCCATTAACGAGATGACTGCCATTACCGGTCAGAAAGCCGTTGCAACTGTTTCGCGCAAGGATATTGCAAACTTCAAGTTGCGTAAGAAAATGCCGATCGGTGTGATGGTAACGCTGCGTCGCGAGAGAATGTACGAATTCCTGGAGAAGCTCGTCCGTGTGGCTCTCCCCCGTATCCGTGACTTCAAAGGTATCGAAAGCAAGTTCGACGGAAGAGGTAACTACACGCTGGGTATCCAAGAGCAAATCATTTTCCCTGAAATAAATATTGATAGTATTACTAAAATATTGGGAATGAATATTACCTTTGTAACCTCTGCCAAAACAGACGAAGAAGGTTATGCTTTGTTAAAGGAATTTGGTTTACCGTTTAAAAACGCTAAAAAAGACTGATAGATTATGGCAAAAGAATCAATGAAGGCTCGTGAAGTAAAAAGAGCCAAACTTGTAGCCAAATATGCTGAAAAACGTGCCGCTCTGAAGAAGATTGTCAACACGGGTGATCCTGTTGCCGCTTATGAGGCTGCTCAGAAGCTCCAGGCAATTCCCAAGAATGCCAACCCGATTCGTTTGCACAACCGTTGCAAGTTGACCGGTCGTCCCAGAGGTTATATCCGTCAATTCGGTATCTCCAGAATCCAGTTCCGTGAGATGGCTTCCAATGGATTGATCCCGGGCGTTAAGAAAGCAAGCTGGTAAAGAAGTTTTTATTTTTAAATATTGTCAGGAGAGTCCTGATTAATTTAAATTTTTATTATATGACAGATCCAATAGCAGATTATCTGACGAGGTTGAGAAATGCCATCAGCGCAAAACACAGAGTTGTTGAAGTTCCTGCCTCAAACTTGAAAAAGGAAATCACTAAGATCCTTTTTGAAAAAGGTTACATCTTGAACTACAAGTTCGTAGAAGATGGTCCTCAGGGTACTATTAAGGTAGCTTTGAAGTATGATTCGGTTAACAAGGTTAACGCAATCAAGAAGTTGATCAGGGTGTCTACCCCGGGTTTGCGTAAGTACACCGGCTACAAAGACATGCCGAGAGTAATTAACGGTTTGGGTATTGCGATTATATCCACTTCCAAAGGTGTAATGACAGACAAAGAGGCCGCTGCCCTGAAGATTGGTGGTGAAGTGCTTTGCTACGTATATTAATAGGAGGATTATCTATGTCAAGAATAGGAAAATTACCCATTAGTATTCCTGCCGGAGTGACAGTTACTCTGAAGGATGATGTGGTCACTGTGAAAGGACCCAAAGGCGAGTTGAGCCAATATGTAAATCCAGCTATTACTGTTTCTATCGAAGATGGTCATGTACACTTTGTAGAAAATGAAGATATGATGCAGGATGATCCCAAGCAAAGACATGCTTACCACGGATTGTATCGTGCATTGGTACATAATATGGTTGTTGGTGTTTCTGAAGGTTACAAGAAAGAGTTGGAACTGGTGGGTGTAGGTTACCGTGCATCCAACAACGGCAATATTATGGAACTCTCATTAGGCTATACACACAACATCTTTATCCAAATGCCTCCTGAGATCAAGGTTGAAACAAAATCAGAAAGAAATAAGAACCCTCTTATTATATTGGAATCTTGTGACAAACAATTGCTTGGTCAAGTTTGCTCAAAAATACGTTCTTTCCGTAAACCTGAACCCTACAAAGGTAAAGGTATTAAGTTTGTTGGCGAAGAAATTCGTAGAAAGTCGGGTAAATCAGCCGGTGCTAAGTAATTTACATAAAATCGTATTATTATGACAACAAAAATAGAAAGACGAATCAAGATTAAATATAGAGTACGGAACAAGATTTCCGGAACGACTGCACGTCCTCGTATGACGGTCTTCAGAAGCAACAAGCAGATCTATGTTCAGCTTGTGGATGACCTGTCGGGCAGAACCTTGGCTGCCGCTTCTTCTCTGGGCATGGAAGCCATGCCTAAGAAAGAGCAAGCTGCAAAGGTCGGCGAGTTGATAGCAAAGAAAGCACAAGAGGCTGGTATTACGACTGTCGTATTCGACCGTAACGGCTATTTGTATCACGGGAGAGTTAAGGAAGTGGCAGATGCTGCTCGTAACGGTGGACTTAAATTTTAAAGATCATGGCAGTTAATAACAGAGTTAAGATAACGAACGATATCGAGTTGAAAGATAGACTTGTTGCTATCAATCGTGTTACCAAGGTGACCAAGGGTGGTAGAACGTTTACCTTCTCTGCCATTGTGGTAGTTGGTAATGAAGATGGTATTATCGGCTGGGGCCTTGGTAAGGCTGGTGAAGTGACTGCTGCCATCGCCAAAGGCGTAGAGGCAGCCAAGAAGAACCTTACTCGTGTCCCGGTATTGAAAGGTACTGTTCCTCATGAACAAACTGCTAAGTTCGGCGGTGCAGAGGTTTTCATCAAACCGGCTTCTACCGGTACCGGTGTGGTTGCCGGTGGCGCTATGCGTGCCGTACTTGAGAGTGTTGGTATTACTGACGTTTTGGCTAAGTCGAAGGGTTCTTCCAATCCTCACAACCTCGTGAAGGCTACTATCCAGGCTTTGAGCGAGATGAGAGATGCTAGAACTGTCGCTCAGAACAGAGGTGTAAGTATGGAAAAAGTATTTAGAGGATAAGGAGGAAATTATGTCAACTATTAAGATCAAGCAAGTAAAAAGTAGAATTGGTGCTCCGGTTGATCAGAAGAGAACTCTTGATGCACTGGGACTCCGTAAAATGAATCGTGTGGTTGAACACGAAGCTACTCCTTCAATTCTTGGAATGGTGGAAAAGGTAAAGCACCTCGTTGCCATCGTTAAGTAATGTATTGTTGAACAATAATTAAGTTTCGATATGAAATTGAATAACTTGAAACCCGCAGCCGGCTCAACTACCTCTAGAAAAAGAGTTGGTCGTGGTCCCGGTTCTGGCTTGGGTGGAACTTCTACAAGAGGACATAAAGGAGCAAAACAAAGATCTGGTTATTCCCGTAAGATCGGTTTCGAGGGTGGACAGATGCCGCTTCAGCGTCGTGCTCCGAAATTTGGTTTTAAGAACATAAACAGAGTAGAATATAAAGCTATCAACCTGAGCACTATCCAGGCTCTGGTTGATGCCAAGAACTTGACCAAAGTTGGTATCGAGGAATTGATTGCTGCTGGTTTTATTTCTTCAAAACAATTGGTTAAAGTGTTAGGTAACGGCACATTGACTACAAAAGTTGATGTAGAGGCACATGCTTTTTCTAAGAGTGCAGTCGCCGCTATTGAAGCTGTTGGTGGTAACGCTGTAAAACTCTGATTCAATGAGACGATCTATTGAAACATTAAAGAATATATGGAAGATTGAGGATCTGAGAAAACGGATCCTCATCACTGTATTGTTTGTTGCTATCTATCGCTTTGGTTCATACATTGTCCTTCCGGGTATTGACCCGAACATGTTGACCAAGCTCCATGAACAAACAAGCGAAGGTCTGTTGGCTTTGTTAAACATGTTTTCTGGTGGTGCATTTTCTAATGCTTCTATCTTTGCGTTGGGAATCATGCCGTACATCTCGGCTTCCATCGTCATCCAGCTTTTGGCCGTTGCAGTTCCTTATTTCCAGAAAATGCAACGCGAAGGCGAAAGCGGCAGAAGAAAGATAAATCAATATACCCGCTATCTAACGATAGCCATTTTATTGTTCCAGGCACCTTCCTATTTGTTGAATTTGAAGTCACAGGCCGGAGGTTCATTAAATGCTTCATTAGATTGGACGTTATTTATGATTTCATCTACCATCATCCTGGCTGCGGGAAGTATGTTCATCCTGTGGTTGGGTGAGAGAATCACTGACAAGGGCGTGGGTAACGGTATCTCGCTGATCATCATGATCGGTATCATTGCCCGCTTGCCGCAGGCTCTCTTCCAGGAAGTCGTTTCGAGAATGGCTTCTCCGGGTGCTGGTGGTTTGATTATGTTCTTGTTTGAAATCGTATTCCTGTTGCTGGTTATCGCTGCGGCCATCCTGTTGGTACAGGGCACACGCCGGATTCCGGTGCAGTATGCCAAGCGTATCGTCGGCAACAAGCAATATGGTGGCGCAAGACAATACATTCCTTTGAAAGTGAATGCAGCCAATGTGATGCCGATCATCTTTGCACAAGCAATCATGTTTATTCCGGCTGCACTTGCCAATTATTCCGGTGCACAAGGTGAGGTCAGCAGTCTTGCTGTTGCTCTGAGCGATTATACCGGGTTCTGGTACAATCTGACATTTGCCGTACTGATTATTCTTTTCACATACTTCTATACGGCAATCACGATTAACCCGAATCAGATGGCAGAGGACATGAAGCGCAACAATGGTTTTATTCCGGGTATCAAGCCGGGTAAGAATACTGCAGAGTATATCGATACCATTATGTCGCGCATCACTTTGCCGGGCTCTCTGTTCCTTGCAATTGTTGCCATCCTTCCTGCATTTGCCGGTATCTTTGGTGTGAAGACTGAATTTGCTCACTTCTTTGGAGGAACGTCTCTCTTGATTCTTGTCGGTGTTGTTCTGGACACCTTACAGCAAGTTGAAAGTCATTTGTTGATGAGACATTATGACGGTTTACTGAAGTCTGGACGAATCAAGGGTCGTTCGGCTAATGTTTCGGCCTATTAAGTTTTCATTAGATGATATTTCTTAAGACTGATGATGAAATAGAGTTACTTCGTCAAAGCAATCTCCTTGTGGGGAGAGCTTTGGCAGAAGTAGCTAAACTTATAAAACCGGGTGTTACAACACTGGAACTTGATCGGGTCGCCGAAGAGTTCATCCGTGACAATGGGGCTATCCCGACATTCAAGGGATTCCCGAATCAATATGGACAACCCTTCCCCGGCTCTATTTGTGCCTCTGTCAATGACCAGGTGGTTCATGGCATTCCCAATGACAAGCCTCTGCAGGAGGGTGATATTGTTTCGGTTGATTGCGGGACTTACATGAATGGTTTCTGTGGCGACTCAGCCTACACCTTCTGTGTCGGTGAGGTAGCTCCTGAAGTAAGGGAGTTGCTCAAGGTTACCAAGGAAGCCCTGTATAAGGGAATTGAGAATGCAGTCCATGGGAAACGTCTGGGAGACATCGGTTCAGCGGTTCAGGATCATTGTGAAAAGCATGCCTATGGAGTTGTCCGTGAGTTTGTCGGACATGGGATCGGCAAGGAAATGCACGAAGAACCGCCCGTCCCCAATTACGGGAAGAGAGGTTCGGGTGTGCTGTTGAAGAGCGGCATGTGCATTGCAATCGAGCCGATGATTACCTTGGGTTCCCCACAAATCTACATGGAACCCGACCGTTGGACGATCCGGACACGGGATGGCAAGTGGGCGGCTCACTTTGAGCACACGTTGGCTGTGCGTAAGGGAAAAGCCGAAGTATTGTCAACATTTGATTTTATAGAAGAAGTTTTGGGAGATAACGCAATTTAAAAATTTATATGGCAAAACAAGCAGCAATAGAACAAGAAGGAGTGATTGTTGAAGCATTGTCAAACGCAATGTTTCGTGTAGAGTTGGAAAATGGGCATGAGATTACGGCTCATATTTCCGGCAAAATGAGAATGCATTACATTAAAATCCTGCCCGGAGATAAGGTAAGAGTGGAGATGTCACCTTACGATTTGTCAAAAGGCAGAATCGTTTTCAGATATAAATAACAAATAAAGATATGAAAGTAAGAGCATCATTGAAAAAACGTACGCCAGAATGTAAGATCGTAAGACGTAATGGCCGTTTGTATGTTATTAACAAGAAAAATCCTAAGTATAAACAACGTCAAGGATAATTTATTATTTTTGCAAAAAAAATAATTTAGTATATGGCTATAAGAATAGTTGGTGTAGATTTGCCTCAGAATAAGAGAGGCGAGATTGCGTTAACCTATGTATATGGTATTGGACGCAGTAGTTCAGCAAAAATCTTGGATAAGGCTGGTGTTGACAGAGATGTGAAAGTGAAAGACTGGACAGATGACCAGGCTGCTAGAATTCGTGAAATCATTGGTGCTGAATACAAAGTAGAAGGTGATCTTCGTTCAGAAGTGCAATTAAACATTAAGCGATTAATGGATATTGGTTGCTATCGTGGTGTACGTCACCGTATTGGTCTGCCGGTTCGTGGCCAGAGCACTAAGAACAACGCTCGTACACGTAAGGGAAGAAAGAAAACAGTTGCAAATAAGAAAAAAGCTACTAAATAATAATTGTTGATATGGCAAAAAAAACAGTCGCAGCTAAGAAGAGAAATGTGAAAGTGGATGCTAATGGACAATTGCACGTTCATTCTTCATTCAACAATATCATTGTCTCTCTTGCAAACAGTGAAGGTCAGATCATCTCTTGGTCTTCAGCAGGTAAGATGGGATTCAGAGGTTCGAAGAAGAACACCCCGTATGCAGCACAGATGGCAGCACAAGACTGCGCCAAGGTTGCGTATGACCTGGGTCTTAGAAAGGTAAAAGCTTATGTGAAAGGTCCTGGTAATGGCCGTGAGTCCGCTATCAGAACCGTGCATGGTGCTGGTATTGAAGTTACTGAAATCATTGACGTAACACCGCTTCCGCACAACGGTTGTCGTCCTCCCAAAAGAAGAAGAGTATAATACAGATAACCTAATAGAATGATGTAACTTGAATTGGTTAATAATGGATTGCATTTCCTTTCTGTAATTCGCGGCTGCTACAATTTAAGTTCATTAGTAAACCAATTAAATCAAAGAAGTAAAAATGGCTAGATATACTGGACCAAAATCAAGAATTGCACGTAAATTCGGTGAGGCTATTTTCGGTGCTGATAAAGTTTTGTCTAAGAGAAACTATCCTCCCGGACAGCATGGTAACTCCAGAAGAAGAAAGACTTCTGAGTATGGCGTCATGTTGGCTGAAAAGCAAAAGGCCAAATACACTTACGGTGTGTTGGAAAGACAATTTAGAAACTTGTTCGAGAAAGCCGCCAGTGCCAACGGTATTACCGGTGAGATCCTGTTGCAGTCTCTCGAATCTCGTCTCGACAATATCGTCTATCGTTTGGGTATCGCTCCTAGCCGTGCCGCAGCACGTCAGCTGGTAGGTCACAGACACATTGTGGTAGACGGTGAAGTTGTTAATATCCCTTCGTACGCCGTTAAACCGGGTCAAATTGTAGGTGTTCGCGAGAAATCTAAATCTTTGGAAGTGATTGCCAACTCTCTGGCTGGCTTCAACCACAGCAAGTATCCCTGGTTGGAGTGGGACGAAAACACAAAGGCTGGCAGATATTTGCACATCCCTGAAAGAGCAGATATTCCCGAAAACATTAAAGAACAATTGATCGTTGAGTTGTACTCTAAATAATAATTAGTTTCATGGCGATATTAGCATTTCAAAAACCTGATAAAGTATTAATGTTGGAGGCGGATTCCAAATATGGAAAATTTGAGTTTCGTCCGCTTGAGCCCGGCTTTGGTATTACCGTCGGTAATGCCTTGCGCCGTATCCTCCTTTCCTCTCTCGAGGGGTTTGCCATCAATACCATCCGCATTGCGGGGGTTGAGCATGAGTTTGCAGCCGTTCCGGGAGTGAAAGAGGATGTGACCAATATTATCCTGAATCTGAAGCAAGTCAGATTTAAACAAATAGTAGAGGAATTCGAGAACGAAAAAGTAAGTATTACTATCGAGAATTCAAATGAATTTAAGGCAGGTGATATAGGTAAGTATTTGACTGGATTTGAAGTGTTAAATCCTGAATTAGTTATTTGCCATTTAGATTCAAAAGCAACCATGCAGATCGATTTGACCATTAACAAAGGTCGTGGATACGTCCCCGCTGACGAAAACCGCGAATACTGCACCGATGTTAATGTAATTCCTATCGATTCAATTTATACTCCGATCCGTAATGTCAAATATCAGATTGAGCCTTTCCGCGTTGAGCAGAAGACTGACTATGACAAGCTGATTCTTGAAATTACGACGGACGGTTCCATTCACCCGAAGGATGCACTGAAAGAAGCTGCAAAAATCTTGATCTACCACTTCATGCTCTTCTCCGATGAGAAGATTACGTTGGAGAACTCCGACGCCGATGGCAATGAAGAGTTTGATGAGGAGGTATTGCACATGCGTCAGCTGTTGAAGACCAAACTTGTTGACATGGATCTCTCTGTCCGCGCCTTGAACTGTTTGAAGGCTGCCGATGTGGAGACACTGGGTGACCTGGTTCAATTCAACAAGACCGACCTCTTGAAGTTCAGAAACTTTGGTAAGAAATCGCTTACGGAGCTTGATGATTTGCTCGAAAGTCTGAATCTGTCGTTTGGAACTGACATTTCTAAATATAAATTAGACAAAGAATAAACAATGAGACACAATAAGAAATTCAACCATTTGGGTCGTACTGCTTCTCACAGAAGCGCAATGTTGTCAAACATGGCCATTTCTCTGATCAAGCACAAAAGAATCACTACGACTCTTGCAAAGGCTAAAGCGCTGAAGAAGTACGTTGAGCCTTTGATCACCAAGTCTAAGAACGATACGACCAACTCTCGCCGTGTCGTATTTAGCTACTTGCAAGATAAATATGCCGTAACAGAGTTGTTCAAGGAAATCTCTGTGAAAGTGGCTGACCGTCCGGGTGGTTACACCCGCATCATCAAGTTGGGTCGTCGTGCCGGTGACAATGCAGAAATCTGCTTCATCGAACTGGTTGACTACAACGAGAACATGGCAAAAGACAAGGCTGCCAAGAAGACGCGTACCCGTCGTTCGAAGAAGGGTGGTGCTGCTGCAGCTGCTGAAGCCCCTGCAACTGAAGCAACAGCTACCGTGGAAACTCCGGCTGAAGAAGCCCCGAAAGCTGAATAATATAGATACACTATATATGAAGAGAGGACAGTCTCCTGGTGAGGCTGTCCTTTTTTCATAGGCATCCCTGGAGTCTCCGTCCGGACCTTACAGGGGCGTGTATGATTCCTGTTTCCCCTGTCCGTGTGTACAAGTCTGATGGGGGGTAAAATACAAAGAGGATGCGCCACTGCTGTGACCCATCCTCTTGCTTATTTCAATGAATGCTGTAATTTCTAAAGAAAGCAGGCTTGCTCTGACGTTTTAAGAGCTTCCTGTCCTTACACTATTCCCAGTGAGAAAATTCTCACTAGGAAAACTTTGAATCTCGTTTACTTCTTAACGTTCGTTTGTACCACTGCGATAACGCTCAATACAGCGAACACGGCTACAATAGCAACCAAAATAGAAAGTTGTGCTGTCATAATTAAAATAATTAAATCTTTTTACCTTTACTAATTATCCTATCTACTTGTTATCCTTCGTAACTCATTTCTGAATTACGCTGCAAAGATAGGGGCTTTTTTGCTCGTGTCAAGGGAAAACATGCTTTAAAACATAAAAACAGCCTTTTTCTTGATGTAGGTCAATGAAGCCCCCGTTTTTGTAATGAGCATGAAATGTAAGGATAATTGTAGATTATGGGACCGGCTCTGTGACACTGAATGCTTGCCTGATGTGGCAGGTCGGCAGGGGGATATATACCTTATTATGCGCGATGGCAGGGAGGACGTAAGTTGAAAAACGTGCGCCGCAGGGATGCCCCGATGCGAGGAGGCTTGTAACTGTTTTTGTGACAGCTGAATGTTTTTTAGGGTAAATAATCTTCCGAATAGGAAAAAATGTTACTTTTGCACCCATAACATAAATGCTAAACAGACGGATTATCTTTGAATCTGTCAGATTTTAGCCTCGGAAAGAAGATACCTGAAAGCGATGCAGGATATAAATAGGCTAAACGATAAATATACGAAGAAAAAGAACCTACTATAAAATTTATACATTGATGAAAAGAATGTTATGCTCAAAGGCTTGCATGCTTTTGACTGTAGCGGCATTGGCTTCCGGCGTTAGGGGAGCCGAGACCACATTAGGGGTGCCGGCTGAAATCATGCAGGTGAGCGATGAACAGGAACCGGGCATCCGGTTCACCCATCAGTCATGGGCAGAGGTTGTTGCAAAGGCGAAAGCCGAGAACAAGCTTATTTTTATTGATTTCTACACGCAATGGTGTGGTCCCTGCCTGAACATGGCACAGACCGTGTTTACATTGCCGGACGTCGGTGCGTTCTACAACGAGCACTTTGTCTGCGCGAAGATTGACGCGGAGCACGGGGAAGGAGTCGAACTTGCCCGAAAGTATGGCGTAAGGAGCTATCCGACCTATGCCTTCGTGGATCCTGCTACCGGGGAGATGGTACATCGGAGCAGCAGCCGTCAGACGGGGGAGCAGTTCATCCGCACGGGACGTAGCGCGTTGACGCCCGAATTACGCTCTTTCTACCTGGAGGAACAGTATGCTGCAGGCAACCGTGAACGGGCTTTCCTGCTTGACTACATCCGTTACGAACACTCCATCTATGCGCACAAGAATGTGACGGCTGCCTTTGACGAACTGATGAAGGGGGGAGCCAAGCTGTCGGATGACGATGTATGGCCCGTCTTTGTGGAGGTCATCACAGGCATGACGCCTTACCTGAAAGACCTGTCGGACCATTATGCCGATTACTGTGCCTTGCTCGGCAAGGAGGCAGTCGATGCCAAACTGGCGAAAGAGACGACCTACGGTGACCTTGCCGTCATTGAGGCATTGTGCGACTTCGAAGGGAAGGCATTCAATTGCGAACTGATTCGCGTCAACGATGCCATCCGTCAGAAGAACTATGACGACGCCATCCGGCGCATCGATGCACTGATAGCGGATCCGCAGGTCGACCAGCAGACGCTGATCGGGCGGTTGAAGTACATGGTGCGCTTGAGCTACGGTAGCGAGGAACTGCCTGACGTGTGGTTCAACAAGTGTGTGGAATACCTCCGCTACATCGCCTACAACCAGAGTGACCGCGACGATGCCTTCATCCACCAGGAATATGCCGACGCCCTGGAGAAGCTCCTGAAGCGTCTGCCGGCAGGAGCCAATGTGCCGTCTGCCTTGCTGGCTGAACCTGCACAAGGCAAGAAGACCTACTCGATGCGCCCCGATGCGCTGAAGCCGAAGCCTGCGGCAAAGCGGAAATGAATCAAGAAAAACAATCATAATCAAAAACAAGAACCTGTATGAACAGCTTTAGAAAACCCGTGGGAGGGGGTAAGATTTTTGCGCTCTTCTCCATGTTGGCACTGACAGTGCCGATGCCGGGTGAAGCGTCTCTGCATGAGCCTGTAGCGTCAGGCATGGAGGCGGCCCAGCAGACGATGACCCTCACTGGAGTGGTCCGTGATGAAAATGGTGACCCGGTGCCCGGGGCCAGTGTTTATGTGAAAGGAAACAATAAGATAGGAACGGTGACCGACATCGACGGACGCTTCTCGTTGAAGGTGGCTCCGGGGCAAATCCTGGTGGTGTCGTTCATCGGCTATGAAACCATCGAGGAACCGGTCAGACCGGGACGTACCTTCCTGGAACTCTCCCTGCATGCCGATGACACCCAACTGAGCGAAGTCGTGGTGACCGGTTACCAGACCATCTCCAAGGAGCGTGCCGCCGGTTCATTCTCTGTCATTACTCCCGAAGACATGCAGGGGAAACTGCAGACCAACATCCTGGACCGTATGGAAGGTATGGTGGCAGGTTTGCAGCATACACCCGGCAGCACGCCGCAGATCCGTGGTGTCTCTACCCTCAGGGGAGAGAAGACTCCGCTTTATGTGGTCGACGGCATTCCCTTTGAAGGCGACATCGAAGCCCTCAACCCGTCAGACATTGTCAATGTGACCGTCCTGAAGGATGCGACCGCAGCCTCCATCTACGGTGCCCGTTCGGCAAACGGCGTCATCGTCATCACGACCCGCTCGGGACAAGACGGACGCACCCGTGTCAGCTACAACGGAAGCATCAAGTTCGAGCCGTTGCCCGACCGCGACTACCTGAATCTCACGTCGAGTGCCGAGCTGGTCGACCTGCAGGAGACCCTCTTCGGACTCAAGCACAACAGTGTGAACGACATCCTGACGGAGCGCAGCTCGTACAACGAGGTCTATACGTTGCTCTATAAGAAGGAGCAGGGCGTCATCAGCGAGGCGGACTTCAATGCCGAGATGGACCGTTACCGCAGCCTCGACCGCTATGGACAGTTGAAGAGCCTGCTGCGCAAGGCGGACATCACCCACCAGCACAACCTGTCCTTCAGCGGAGGGTCGGACATCTACAAGTATGCCTTCTCCGCCAACTACGAGGAGAACCTGCCTTACGAGAAGGAACAGTCGACCCAGCGCATCGGCGTCAACCTGAAGAACCAGTTCGACTTTTTCAAGTGGATGCGTGTGAACGTCGGCCTGCTCACCAGCAATGTGGACCGGAGCTATGACAACGGCTTCTCGGCGTACAGCAACCTCTATTCCGGTCCTTCCTACCGCATGCTGTACAACGAGGACGGCACCCCGGCGCAATGGTACATGGGCAAGAGCCAGTATGAGCTGGACCGCCTGAACGAGCTGGGTCTACAGGACGAGACCTACATCCCCGTCAACGAGATGGACAAGGCGCACTATAACTATGAGTCCAAGTACTACAACATCAACCTCGGCATGAAGCTCACGTTCATGGAGGGACTGGACCTCGACGTGCTCTACCAGACGGAGAACACCAGCGTCTATAACAAGCAGTATTACTCGAAGGACTACTACGATGTGAAGTCGGAAATCAACGATGCCACCGTCATCGAGGACAACGGGGCCATCACCCACTACTTCCCCGTCGGCGGACGGATGAACGAGAATTGGCAGAAGAAGAAGTCATACACCTTCCGTATGCAGCTCAACTTCAACAAGGACTTCACCGACGGACTCCACAGCGTACAGGCGTTGCTCGGTGCGGAACGGCGGAAAGTCGTGACGCAGGCGACGTCGCTCAACAAGGTGGGCTATGACGACATGACCCTGGCTTATACGCTGATGGACGAGATCGAGGCGGCAAACGGCATCAATGGAACGCAGTCGGTGTCAGGCAACTACTATTACTATGACTCGGCGAGCGACTCGTTCTCTTACGTGGACCGCCGTTACGTCTCCTTCTATGCCAATGCCTCCTACACCTTTGACCGTCGGCTGACAGGAACGGCGAGCGTCCGTATCGACCAGTCGAACCTCTTCGGCATGGACCCGAAGTACAAGTACCGTCCCTTGTGGTCGGCAGGTGCACAGTATGTGGCACTGGAGGACTGGAACGTGATTGACCGCCTGGCGCTGCGTGCGACTTACGGTATCAACGGAAACACCACCACCGTGACCAGTCCCTATATGATTGCTTCGGTCAGCAGCCGTCCGAACTCCTACACCAACGAGACATACGCCGTCATCAGCACACCGCCCAACCCGAACCTGCGCTGGGAGAAGACCAAGGTGTTCAACCTGGCAGTGGACTTCAGCCTGTTCAAACACCGGTTGAACGGTACGCTGGAGTTCTACAACAAGAAGACTTCCGACCTGCTCGGCAACCGGCAGACCGACCCCACCACCGGATGGCCGTCGCTGCTGCTCAACTACGGCGAGATGTACAACCGCGGTGTGGAACTGACCCTGGAAAGCAGGAACTTCGTCGGCCGCGACTTCTCCTGGACCACCAACTTCACCTTCAGCTACAACAAGAACAAGCTGACCCGTGTGGAGGCGAGCGGCTCCTCGGCCATGGACTACTATTACAGCCTGCAGAACCGCGAAGGCAAGCCGATGAATGCCATGTGGGTCATCCGTTATGCCGGACTGGACGAGGAGGGATACCCGACAGCCTACAAGGCAGACGGCACCATCGTGAAGTCCTACAGCGAGCTGGAACCGGAAGACCTGAAGTATGCCGGAACGGCAGACCCTCCCTACTCGGCAGCCTTGCAGAACCGCCTGTCGTATAAAGGCTTTGACCTTGACTTCATGTTTGTCTACTATGGCGGACATGTCCTGCGTGACGTGGCAGCCGGTTACCTGTGGAACCGTTACCCCGTGCTGAACTATGCAGGCGTGGTGGACCGCGGAAGGCTGAAGTTCTGGCAACAGCCGGGCGACGAGAAGGACCCCGACATGGCTCCGGCATTCCTCTATGGCACGAGCCACACCTACTCGGAGTACCTGTGGTCGGCTGCCGACAAGCATGTGCAGAAAGGCGACTACATCAAGCTCCGCGACGTGACCCTCTCATACACCTTCCCCAAGGTGCTCGTCAACAAGTTCTATGCCGAGAACCTGCGTGTGAGCCTCCAGGTGCAGAACCTCTTCTACTGGGCTGCCAACAAGCGCCACCTCGACCCCGAGGTGTGGAGCGGACGGACACTGTCGCCCTCGCGCGGCTACCGCATCCCGCCGACATGGACCCTCGGCTTATCGCTAAACTTCTAAACGAACAGACAAATGATGAAACAGACTATAATGAAATACCTGGCATGTGCCGGCATGGTGTGCTCGCTGGCGGCATGCGACGACTGGCTGGGCAACCAGCCCAAGGGCGAGATGATCCCCGAGACACTCAGTGACTATCAGATGTTGCTCAACGGTCAGTCTCTTTACCGTTCGCTCGACGTGTATCCCTTGTTCTTCACCGACGACATCCGTCTCACCGGACGGGGCGAGATCCAGAACACGAACGCTTCGACCGGGGCGGTGACCAACTATACTTCTTTCGACTACATGGACAAGAGCCAGGAGATGCGCAACGCCTATTCGTTTGCCGAGGGCGACATCTTCCTGCCCAGCGACGACGACGCCATCTGGAACGACGGTTATGAACACATCTTCACCTACAATGCCATCATCAACAACGTGCTTGCCACGACCGACGGCAAGGATACGGACCGGAAGCGCGTGTGGGGCGAGGCGCTCGTAGGACGTGCCTTCGAATACCTGAACCTGGTCAATCTCTACGGCAATCATTATGACGCCGAGACTGCCGACACGGACTATGGCGTGCCTCTGGTGCTGAGCGAGGTGATGACGGGTGAACAATATCCGCGTGCCAGCGTGGCGGAGGTCTACCGTCAGATAGAGGAAGACCTGAATGAGGCGGTGCCCTGTCTCGCCAAGGTGGTGAACCATCCGTTCGCTCCCAGCCAGAGTGTAGGCCAGGCGTTCCTCTCACGGATGTACCTCTACATGGGCCGCTATGAGGAGGCACTGACGAATGCCAATGCCGCACTGGAGTCCAACTCTTACCTCATCGACCTGACGGAATATGAGGTGCTCGACCACGGCACGTTCGGCCGTATCGTCCGCAGCGACAACGGCGAGGAGTATCCCGACCCGCAGGACAATGAAGAGAACATCTATACCCGTACGCCGAACAACACTTCCTACCTCTTCGCCGTAGTGGCGGCTTCCGACGACTTGTTGGAGACCTTTCGCAAGGACCTGACGGAGGGGCAGGCAGACATGCGTAAGGAGCTGTACTACTGCACCGACTCGTGCGACCGTACCATCAACGGCGGGCGTCCTGACTACTTCCGCGGCTTTACGACCTACATGCCGTATGTCGACATGAACGTGGGTCTGGGGACGCCGGAAATCTACCTCATCGCAGCCGAATGTGAAGCCCGTGTAGGCGATGTCGACCGTGCTCTGGAGCGTCTGAACACCCTGCGTGACAAGCGTATCCGCAACAATGTGCACTATGCCACACCGACGTCGCTGTCGCGTGAAGAGGTGCTCCGCCTGGTCATCGACGAGCGCCGTCGTGAGTTCGCTTTCGTAGGCCTCTACCGTCTCATCGACCTGAAGCGGATGAACCGCGAGTCCTGGTTTGCGAAGACCATCACCCACACTGCCGGAAACGATGGTTCCTGGACGCTTCCACCCAATGACCCGCGTTACATCTTCCCCGTACCGGAACGCGTCATCAGCTTCAACCCCATGCCGGAGTATGACCGCTGACGTCTGAGGAAGACCGAAGGCGATTGATGCACAAAGGCGTAAAGTCACCGGACCGGATGTATGTCCGTTCCGTGTCTTTACGCCTTTGGTATGTTTCAAAGCCTCTGACTGTCGAGTTTCCTTCCGTTTTCCAGACTTTATCGCGGCAAACACAAGTGTTCGATTCACCAAACACATTAGTTTGACTCACCAAACACAAGTGTTTGACTTGACAAACATAGTAGTTTGATGGACCAAAGTATTATACTTAGGCACCCAAAGTATAATACTTAGGTGGTCTAAGTATAATACCTTTCTTAGCTAAGTATAATACTTTGATAGGCTGAGTATGATATTTACCTATATCAAACCAATTAGTTTGTCAGGTCAAACGCTTGTGTTTGTCCGTTCGAAGGCTTGTGTTTGCTTGGCCAAACGCAAATGTTCGGAGGGTGTGGCAGAATTATGGTACAGCTTCATCTCGGAAGAAGAAGATGGGCAAGGAGTATTTGGCAGAACGCCTTGCTGTGGCTACCATAGCTCTGGTTCTGTCAATAACTGCGACAGCTTGTCGCAGAATTCTATCATACTCTGATACTTGTATTTATATCATGATTTCAGGAATAGATGAAATAATCGTCAATAAATAGAGGTATTCGGTAAATGTTCAAAAATATAAGATGGCATGTGTAGCTGAAGCTTTTCCTTTCATAAGACAAGCAGATGCCAGTCTGTTTGTTCCAAAGAAAAGGGATACGTTGTCTGGCGACTGGACGTATCCCTTTTCAACTCATGACCTAAAAGATTTACGGAAGTGAGAATAGAAAGTGTGCTAAAAAAGTAGTATGAGTGGTTGGAGAGATATATCTATTAGCTTCTTATTCTCACTTGTCTTATTGGTTGGATTACCTATTGAAAACTGTTGCCTCGCGGCAAGAGATTGTCTCTTTAGAACGAGAAGAGCAAACGTGCCTGAACGGTATGGATGTTCTTGTCGTATTGATATTTATCACGATCGAGGCGATTGTAGGTGTATTCCAATAACACTTGTGCGTATTTGTTGAATGAATAGTTGGCGCCAAATGTTACGGAGTGCATGTTGCCACCACCGATGCTGGTAGATTTGGCAGGATAATCCTGTACTTCACCCGTCGGATAATACTGGTCACGTCCCGGTAAATAGAACTCACCGTCCTTAATGTCATTCATTCCAAGGTAATTGTAACGGGCAACGATTTCCAGTGAGCGGCCATCCCAACCTTTCAGCAAAGCTTCTCCATTGTCATACTTGTAGCCATTGCCGAAGATTTGGTAACCCATTTCTACGTATCCACCGTGGAAGCTGTTTGAAGCCAGGGGATTGCCTGCTTGCCATGATTCCAAGGTAGTCCATGACTGGCTGCCACCGAGCTGGTTCATGAAGAGAGTCATGTCGTCACGGTCTTTGGTGACGTGCTTGTACATGTATTCGCCCCGTGCAAAGAATTTGGGTGTACGGTAGAGTGCTTCAGCACCGGCATCAAACACATTCTTTGCCCAAGGAATTTCAGCACTTGCAAAGTGGAAGTCGTCTACGTAAGTCTGCATGGTAGAACCGAACTTCAGGTTGGTCTTCAATACATTGCCATCTTCTTCACCTGTATTGATACGTGCATAGCGGAAGGTCGCACCAACGTGGAATGTCTGGTCTTCGTCGTTCACCGGACGCCATAACCAACGGCCGCCGAAAGTCATTCCTTGATAGCCGTCCACTTGGTCATTGTACTTGTTTTCGGCAAAGACTCCCTGGTTGAAGAAGAAGTTGTTGTTGTATGCTTTGTAGCTGACACCCAGTTCACGTCCGGCTGAAAGAGCATTTGAAGAGGCGGCACGTGAAATGAAGTGCAGACTGCCACGGCTGGTGTTGTTTGCCATGGTTGAAGGATTGTTGTAGTAACCAGCTTTGAACGAGTGGTTCCACATGTCTGTATCCTTCAACGTATATTGCAGGAAGATGTTCTTTTGGGAGAACTTACCCTTGGAAAAATCGAAATCTGCATAGAAGTACCAGTTGTCGTATGTCATGGAGGTACGGATACGCGAGTCGGTGATGGCTACACCTGATTTCAACGGTGTGAAGTCCGTGTGGTAATAAGCGGCATCAGCCATGAAACGGGCACCGACGGTGAATTTCACCTTCTGTTCCTTGTTCTCGTATTTGATGACGGGGTTGGTATCGAAGTCTTGTGCTACGGCTGTGCCGGCAAGAGTCATAGCAACCAGGGTCGAGAATAATATATGTCTTTTCATTGTTTTTTGTCGTTTAAGAGGTTAGTATTCGTTACTTCACATATCCCAGTTTGTCCAAGAGCTGACGAGGATCGGGCACTGTCTGTACGGCGTTTTTGTTGCGTACGCCTTTGTCGATGAAATATTGCAGAGTCAACTCTGTACGGTTGGTGAATGCGCCGTCGAGATAAGGAGGTTCAAAGAGAGAGCCGCCTTCGTTGCCCCAGTTGTATTCACCGAAATACTTGCCCATCTGTTCGCGGGAGTCGAATGAATACGGGTGGTTCAGCATGCCGGACTTCTTGATAAGATAAGCTTGCCACGGAGCGTTCATTTCAGGATAATTATTGGGAGCACCGGCGATACTCGGACCGATGATGTGAGCTTTGTGCTGTAATCCCAAGTTTATGAAGGATGCATAACCTGACGGGGTGTCATAGATAAGGTCTGTTGCAGCCGTGCCTTCCCAGAAGAGGAAGCACATAGGGATTTTGCCTTGGAACACATCTCCTGTACGACGGAGACTTTCCAGCGAGAAGGTTTGCAGGATAACGCGACCGTTGGTATTACCTACATTCACTTTGCCATCCTTATAGAAAGCTGTTTCAGTTGAGGGCTTTTCGATGATGTTATAGTCATACTTTGCCAATTCCTGATAAACGTCTTTTTCAAAAGTTGTCGGGTTCAGCCATGATTCCTTGAACTCGATGTAGATACCCGGGCGGTTACCGCTGTCCACGTCATCATTGACATAGCTGAATGTATAGACCAGTTTGTCTCCTTCCGTGTAAGAGTTCGGGTCTCCGGTCTTTGTGATTGTATAAATACGTTCACCTGTACCATTCTCACGGTCCAGCTTTTTGCCTTTTGCATAGTTGATCAAGTCAGCCAGGGCCGAGATGTATTGGTGTACACCGCCACGTGCGGAGAAACCTGTACGGCCCTGTTCGGGAGAAGCATCATTGAACCATGTGCCGGCATCCAGTGCCAACAGTTCTTCGTACATATATGATTTGGCGTAGTAAGGAACAAATGCAGCTTTATCCTTCTCGATCTGAGCGTCTGCCTGTGCATCAGTCATTTTGTAGTGCTTTTTATAGAATGCACGCCGTACTTCAGTCGGGAAACTCTCGCCGTATACGTCTTCAATGTCTGTTGTTCGGCTGAGGTTGTCGTCATGAAGTGCCAGTACGACTCCGTCTTTTGAGCATTGCAAGTCTGCTTCCAGATAGTCGGCGCCCATTTCACGAGCCCAACGATAAGCAGCCTCAGTTTCTTCAGGAGTCCAGAATGTAGAGCCACGGTGGGCGATGACTGCCATGCGAGGGACATAGTCTCTCACTTTGGCCATTTCGTCGGAGATGTGATTCACTTGCACGCGGTCAACATCTTCGTAGGTGTTAGTAAAGTCTTGGTGTTCACAGGACGCGAACATAGCCATGGCAACACTGCAAGTGAGGCCTAAACGGATCAGATTTCCAAACATAGTTGTTGATATTAGATTGAATTAGTAATGCGTTTTTGGGGAGGGAGGGGGGACGACGGTTGTCAGAATGCCGTCGTCCCGATTTGAGATTTATTTACCTTTAACCAGATATTGTTCTTCTTTATAGGTGAAACTGATAAAGAGGAAGGCGAGGGTACAAGCTGCCAGCATCAGGATGAAATACCAGTTCCATCCGAAGTGGTCGACAACGAAGCCGACGCAGATGTTTGCCAGGAGAGCTGTTCCGAAGAAGTAGCCGAAGAAACCGGTCAGGCCGGCTGCTGTTCCTGCTGCATTCTTCGGAGCCAGGTCAAGCGCATGTACGCCGATGAGCATCACCGGACCGTAAATCAGGAAGCCGATGGCAATCAGACAGATGGTGTCGAGCATCGGGTGACCTGCCGGGTTGAACCAGTAGATGAGGATGAAGGCGGCTACCAGCACCATGTAAATCATCGTGGTGATGGCACGGCGTCCCTTGAAGACCTTGTCGCTCAACCATCCGCAGAGAATCGTGCCCGGGATGGCAGCAAACTCATAGGCGAAGTAAGCCCAACCGATGTCCTTCAGATTATAGCCTTTGACGTTCTGCAGGTAGGTCGGTGCCCAGTCCAGGCAGCCATAGCGCACCATGTAGATGAAGGCGTTGGCAAAGGCGATGAACCAGAGTGTCTTGTTGTTCAGCACGTATTTGAAGAAGATTTCCTTCGTGGTGAGCACTTCCTCGCTCTTGGCGCTGTAGTTCTTCGGGTAGTCGTTGCGGTACTTCTCGATGGAGGGCAATCCGCATGACTGCGGCGTGTCACGAATCAGTGCATACGCGATGAGGGCGATGATGATGGCAACGATTCCGGGGAACCAGAACGTGCCTTCCTGCCAGCCGCCGAACCAGATGAGTCCGTAGGCAGCCATCGGGCCGACCAAGGCTCCGCCGACGTTGTGTGCACAGTTCCAGATGGACATCTTCGTGCCGCGCTCCTTGATGGAGAACCAGTGGGTCATGACGCGTCCGCAGGGAGGCCAGCCCATGCCTTGGAACCAGCCGATGCAGAATTGGAGGATGAACATCATGGCGAGTGAGGAGACACCGAGGGCGGTGCCCATCAGCAGGGTAGCACCAGCAGAGAGGAGCAGTCCCAACGGAAGGAACTTGCGTGCATCACTGCGGTCGGACACACTGCCCATGAGGAACTTGGAGAACGCATAGGCGATGGCGTTGGCTGAAATGGCGATGCCGAGGGCGGCATGTTCGTAGCCCATTTCTTCCAGTTGGGGCATAGCCATCGTGAAGTTCTTGCGTACGAGGTAGTAGCCGGCATAGCCGACGAAGATTCCGATGAATACTTGCCATCGCAGTACCTTGTAAGTCGAGTCGATTTGCTCTTTGGGCAACTCGGGCTTGTGAGGAGGAGGAGTTAGAAATGACATGGTATTAATGAGTTTATAGAGTGTTGAATGAATATTCGTCTGATGGTTCTTGTGTCGGGAAAGCACCTTACCGGTTTGCCTGGAGCGTGGCTTCCACATCGAGTGCCTCGGCCAGGATGGACACCGGGTGCATCACCGGGACGGAAGTCGACATCTCGATCTGCCACTTGCACGTCTCGCAGTCTGTTGCCACGTAGTCGAGTCCCAGCGATTCGATTTGGCGGAAGAGTGGGGCACCGATGCCTTGCGACGTCCGGTAGTTCTCTTTCTTGAATCCATAGGTCCCGGCAATACCGCAGCATTGTGAGTCGAGCATCACGAAGTCGACTCCCGGAATCATCCGCAGCAGCGACGTGGAGTAGATGGCCCATCCCAGCTTCTCCATGTGGCAGGCGGTGTGGTAGGCAACGCGCTTCTTGTAGTCCTTGCGGAAGACCAGTTTGAGCTTGCCCTCGTCGATGAGGCGGAAGAGAAAGCGGGTCGCCAGCTCCACACGGTCGCGCACGTCGGCATTGTCGATATGGAGCAGGTGGGGATATTCGTCGCGTAGCGTGAAGATGCATGTCGAGGAGGTCCCGATGACGGGCATGTCCTGTTCCACTACCGAGCGGCGGATGGAGGCTATGTTGTGTTTGCCCTGACGGGTTGCCTGGTTGATGAGGCCGTTCGATATCAGTGCCACGCCGCAGCACTTCTCTTTCTCCAGCAGGTGTACGCCGTATCCGGCGGCATTCATGACCTTCACCAGGTCTTTGCCCAACTGTGGGTAGTTGTAGTTGGCATAGCAGCCGTGGAAGTAGCTCACGTGCTTGCGGAAGTTCTGCTGTTGTTCGGCAGCATGCTTGCGGTACCAGCTCTCGAACGTCTGCCGGGCATAGTTCGGGAACACGCGCCGGTGGTCAATCTTCAGGACAGAGTCCATCACTGCCTTTACCGGTTTCAGCTTCAGTGTCATGTTCACCAGCGGAGCCAGCGGGGTCGACATGCGGCCCACGAAGTCGGTGTTGGCAAGCAGCATGTCCCGCAGCTTGGGTGTGTTGGTGTTGTGCTTGATGCGTGCCGACTGGATGATGTCGCCGATGCGTACGCCCGACGGGCATGCCACCTCGCAGCGTTTGCAGTTCAGGCAGTATTTCAGTGACTTCTCGAAGAAGTCGGGGTCCTTCAGGCGAAGCCGTTCTCCATCCGGTCCGGCATGTTTGGGACCGGGGAAGTCTTCATTGAGCGGTACGACCGGGCAATAGACGGTGCACACGGTACACTTGATGCACTGCTCGAAGTTGTTTTCGCTGATGTTATATTGTTGCAAGTTCATGTCTTCCTCATTTATCGTTCAGTAAACTGTCTGCCACATGCAGGGCGCTCATGATGGATACGCCTCCGCCACAGCCTTCGTGCAGGGCGTTGTGACCCGAGAGCACGGACCCCACGGCATGCAGGTTCGTCAGTTCGACCCCCTTGCGCAGGGCACGGAAGCTGTCGGTGGTCATCACACCGAAAGTCATGTAACGCTGCGGAGCGAACATGTCGGCATCGTACCATTTCGAGCGGTCGGCATCATAGAAGACGTCCAGATCGAAAATCGGTTCGTAGACAGAGTCGGGGCGTGCGATGATGCCGCGGCTGAAGAAGCTGCCCGTGGCAAGGATATAGTGGTCGGCAGTGAGCCGTATGTCGGCATGGTTGGTGGTGTAGACGGCTTTGACCTCGTTGTTTTCGATGTCGGCGCGGTCTACCGTGTCTCCCAGCATGAATGTTCCTCCCAGGCGGACGAAGTGCTTCGTCAGCTGTTGTTGCATCCGGATACCTGGCACCGAGGGAGGCATGGTGGCTAGCGGACACAGCGGTTTGCCCAGTTGCTCCTTGAGGTATTCCAGCGGAGCGGGGGATGAGAGTCCGAAGACTGCCGGCATCACCACGGCATCAGCCTCTCCACAATGTGGTTTCAGTTCACGGAGCAGCTCGTCGATGTGTCCGGTAGAGTCGAATGTGCGTGCAATGTTGGCAGAACGCATTTCCGTCGGGTTGGAACGCAGCTTCTCGATGAAGGGTAGCGTCACTTGTACCGGGGTACATGACACGCCAGCTTTCTCAAATTCATCGGCAATGAACTTCGTGTAGAAGTCCAGGAAACCGGGGAAGTTGACGAGGACCACCCTGTGCCACGGCAAGCGCGAAGGTTCGTCGAAGGTGACGAATTCATCCAGCGTCAGCCAGGTCTTTTTCATCGTCCCCATGGGGGTGAAGTGGTAGTGGTTGCGTGTGGCAGAGCCTGTGAGACCGATGCCGGCACGCTTCATCATTTCCGGAAATTCCCGGTCATAACGGGCTATATTGTCCGCGCCGATGCGTGCGTAGGGGTGTGGTGATTCCAGGCGGCTCATGGCTTCCAGCGGATGTTCCACCGGAGTTCCGTCAGGCAGTGTCGCGAGCAGGTCGAACGAGCCGGATGAGAAATGCAGGGCACTTTGTCCCGTAGACACCATGGCACATTTGTGTCCCCCTTCTTGCAGGCGGATGCCACAGACCAGTCCGGCGAGTCCGCCACCTATGATGATAGTATCGAACTTCATGGTTTTACCTCCTTCTTATTGTTTCCCAACTGACAATTCCCTTCGTTGACCCATGCCGAGAACTGACTTTCGCGCAGGCTTTCACCCCATGCGACCGGTGACATGCCTTTCCAGCGTTCATTGAGGAAGTCCACCAGTTCGTGCTTGGCCTTTTCGGTACAATTGTGCGCCTTAGCCAACAGCCCGGCAGCCCGGCAGGCACAGAGTTCGCCTTGGCATGTTCCCATGCCGATGCGGGTACGGCGGCGCAACGAAGCCAGGTCGGTTGCATCCAGTGCGCGGAGTGCATAGTTGGCTTCACCCACGCTGACGCCTTCGCATTCACACACGAGGCTGTTGTCGTAGGCGTCATGCAGGTCCATTTGTCCGGCGAGTTCTCCGTGACGGCTTTCGGCGGCACGGTAGACGTTTCCGGCAGGGCGGCGTCTCTCTTCTTCCTTCGTGAGGCGGGAGCCGGGCAACGCTTCGTCAGCAGTTCGGCAGACGGCATTCACGCGCAGTTTCTTGCATACGAGGTCTGTCGCCCATTCAGCCATCAGTCGGTAGGTGACCAGTTTGCCTCCGGTGATGGTCAGGAAGCCTTCCAGTCCGTCGCGTGAAGCGTGGTCGAGCAGGACGATGCCCCGGCTGATGTTTCGTCCCGTCGGGTCATTGTCAGCAGCAACCAGCGGACGGACGCCGGCATAGGCACGCAGGATGCGTGTGTCTGCAAGGGCAGGTGCAAGCTTCTCGCCTTCGGTCAGCAGAAGGTCCACCTCGTCGGCGGTGACATGCATGTGGTCTATTTCTTCGTAGGGTATGCGGGTTGAGGTTGTTCCGATGACGGTGATGGTGTCACCCGGAACGAGGATGTCGGCATCGGCAGCCTTGCGGCAACGGTTCAGCACCATGTTGTTCACGCGGTGTCCGAAGATGAGCAAGGCACCTTTGGCAGGATACATGTTCACGGTTACTCCTGCCAGTCCGGCGATGTGGTGCCCCCAGATTCCGGAGGCGTTGACCACGATGGCTGCACGGAATTCCGTGCGCTCTTTTGTCTTGGAGTTATAGGTCTGCACGCCGACGATGCGGTCCTGTTCGCGGATGAATCCGGTCACTTCCTGATAGGTCAGGGTGACGGCACCGTGTGCACGTGCATCCAGGATGTTGGCAATGGTCAGGCGGAAAGGGTCAATGGAGCCGTCGGGTACCTTGACAGCACCGGTCAGCGACGGGTTGACCGACGGTTCGAGACGAATCGCCTCTTTCGGGTCGATTGCTTCGGCTTCAATGCCCGCCTTACGGCAACTCTCCACGAATTTGTCCTGATAGGAGAGGTCGTCTTCGGGAAGGGAAATGAACAGTCCGCCGTTTTCCTCCACACAGTGGGAGGCAATGCGGCGTAAGATTCTGTTTTCACGGATGCACTCGGCAGCCGACTCTCCGTCGTTCACCGCATAGCGTGCTCCGCTGTGCAGCAGTCCGTGGTTGCGTCCCGTGGCTCCGTTGGTGTAGTCAAATCGTTCCAGCAACAGGACACGGAGGCCGCGCATCGCACAGTCACGTGCCGTTCCTGCTCCGGTGGCACCACCGCCAATCACGATGACATCGAATTCTGTTCCATTACCTGTTTTTCCCATAATCATTGCTTTCTATGATTTGTTGATTCCTGTTTGTTTCTTGTCTTGTCTTGTTTCTATTTCGAAAGCAAAAGTAGAGATTATTTCTTTAAAACAAAACTTTCTACCTTCTTTTTCGAAAGTGTATATTTTACAAATATTTTCTTTTTTATTGGCGAATATGTGAGGTAATTTATTGTTTAATAATGGAATAAGTAGAAATTGGTTAAAGCAGAATATGTTTTAAAACATAATTTCACAAGTGATATTTCGAAATGTTTTTTCTTTCGTTGTTTTGCTAGGATGCTCTTTCGAGCTTTTATGAAAGTAAGGTTGCGAAACGGGGAAGCTGTTTGGGGATGGGTGCATGCAAAAAACAGAAGGTGTGCCAACAATCCATTTCCGGGAACAGATTGTTGGCACACCTTTTCAATGTGTCTGGGTTTAAAAGTTGGAAGTTAGAGTTGTTCGATGTCTTCTTTGCTAAGTTGGGTATATTTCATAATAACTTCAGTAGGTACTCCATCGGCCTTCATTTGGCGGGCCATGGAAATCTTCTCTTCTATCCGCCCTTCCTTATGTCCTTTTTCCAGCCCTTCTTTTCTGCCTTTCTTGAGTCCTTCTTCGAGTCCTTCTTTACGTCCTTCAGCTCTACCTTTCTCCCTTCCGTTTGCTTCCGCAAAGCTCATGACGGCAAGATTGTCCCGGTAAATCTTGATGCTCTCGTCGTACTTCATGCGGTCCTCTTTGGACAATGAGGCGATGTCGACAATCTGTTCCAGCTTGTCGAAGACGGCTTGACGGGCTTTAAACGGTAATCTTTGTAAGGTCTCCATATTCTTTAATACATATATCCAACGTTCGAAATCGGTCTCACATTCATCCTCCTCCTTGGTGAAGGACGGCAGCTCCAGGAAAATCATGCGCATCCTGTCGCTGAACTGTTCATGGGTGTCGCGGTCAGCGAGGATGACGTCAGTCCGTAGTTTATGGGTAGAGCCTTTCAAAACGAAGTTCATGAAAAAGACTCCATAGACGGCCTTGAGGTCAAACTGCCAGTGCATCCCGCGTTCTCCCTGTCGGGAGATGGTTCGTGACACATAATATAGGGCGCGTTCACGGAAGTAGGTCTGTTCGCGGTTCTGCATTTCCACAATGAACTGTTCCCCGTTCGTATCGGTACAATAGATGTCGTAGATGACGCCGCGTCGTTCCAGCATTTCCGGCAATACCTCCTTGTCAAGGAAGGTGATGTCCTCGATGTGACGTTCGCCGACCAGCAGTGAGTTCAGAAAATCGATGAGGAGGTCTTTGTTGATTTCCTGACCGAAGATGCGTTTGAATCCGACATCTGTAAAGGGGTTGATGAATCTTCCCATGGCTTGTTAAGGTTTAGAAGTTATTGGTTTGTATGCAAAAATAGGGATTTTAAGTTCATCTGCAAATTAAGAGCCTGTTTAAAATACAAAGTTGTTTCTGGGTCTGATATGCCGGAGCATGTCTTTTCGGTCTCTTCCATCCGTTTTTATCCGGCAGGAAGGGGACAGATGAGATATTGCCGTTAGGGTTAATTAGCTAAAAATAGAAGAGCTTTCATTTGAAGGAGTCGGGAAAATGATTTTTCTTTGCAATGAAAGTATACCGTATTCGGGATGTTGCTATGAAAAACATAAGTCCTCATCCTTACTAATTTAGAGATAGTACCTATGACAAAAGAAGAACGACATAATTTGATAGTGGACTATTTGTTACAGCATAACTCTGTATTGGTGAGCGAACTGGCCACGAAGCTGAATGTCTCGTCCGTCACCATCCGGAAAGACTTGACAGAGCTGGAGAAGGAGAAGAAGCTGTATCGGAATCATGGAAAGGCCATTTTAATCAATCCGTATATCAATGACCGGAACGTAAACGAAAAGGAAAAGTTTTATGTCGAAGAGAAAAGACTCATAGGTATTTGCGCCGCGAAACTGATTACGGCAAAGGACTCCATCCTCATTGCTTCAGGAACGACCATGCACTATTTCGCGCGTCAGATTCATGCACTGGAGCATCTGACGGTCATTACGGCTTCGCTTCAGGTTTCGGAGATTCTTTCGCAGGACCCCGATATCGACATCATCCAACTGGGCGGACTGTTGCGCCACAGCAGTCTTTCGGTCGTTTCGAAATACGCGGAAATGATGCTTTCCAATTTCTCGTGTAGTAAGTTGTATATGGGAGTTGATGGTATCGACCTGGACTATGGCATCACTACGACGGACATGATGGAGGCAAACCTGAACCGCGTGATGATGCAGACGGCGCAGAAGACCATCGTGCTTGCGGACTCGTCGAAGTTCGGCAGACGGGGCTTCAGCAAAATCGGCGATATGGAGGAGGTGGACCACATCATCACCGACAGCCGCATCCCTGATGCAACGGCCAAGCGCATCGAGGAGATGGGCATCGAGCTGACCATTGCCGAGTGAGGCATGGAGCGGGTCAATAGGCTACCCGCCACTCTTTGACGCCTTTGTCATACACATTGACGCGGAGGCTGATGGAGTCTCCGTCCGTGAAACCATAAGATTTTAAGGGTGCTGAAAGATAGACGTGCCGCGGGAATGATTCGCGGTCGCCATTCTGGTTGTGTGCCAGGGTGAGGTAGAGCATCTTGTGTCCGTTGATATTCACCACGCTGTCTTCCACAAAAGCATAGCTGTGCGGTTTGGTCTGCATCATGGGTTGCACCACGATGTTCAGGTAGTTTCCGCCCCGGCTGACACTCTCCAGGTAGAGTGGGTCGGTCACCACCTTCATGCCTTCGTGAGGCTTGAAGGGCGGTTCGGCGTAGATGAGTGTGACGGAATAGACGGCTGTTTCCCCTTTCTCGTCAGGCAGACGGTACATCCCTACAGCCCGGTAGGTCGTGTCCGGTTGCAGTCCTTCGCCGGACAGACGGTTGAGCAGCGTAAGGGGAGATGAAGATGTATCCGGGTGTATGCGGTCAACAGTTGATTCCCCGTTGGTGTAGAGGTCCATGAAGTCGGTCAGGACATTCGGGTAAACAGAGTCGTCATCCTTGTCGCATCCGGAAAAGAGGCATGCGGCAAGGATGACGGCGAATGTGCGGAACGCGCTGCCGAAGTGGTTACTCAGCTTCATGGCTGACGGCGTTCAAATGGTTGATTAACGGGTTGGCATACATGGCCAGGATGCGGTCGCGCAGGAAGGCTTCGTCTTTGTTCGGCAACTCGATTTTTGCCAGCTGTCTGTTGATGTAGTGTTCGAATGTCTGTTTCTCTTCCGGCGTGTAACGGTCGGTGAAACGGGATTCGTTCTTCCACAGGTCGTAGGCGACGTAGTTGCCCGGATAGAAGCGGTAGTTGAGATGGATGCTGCGGTCGATATAGTTGGACACTTGTGTGAAGAGTTCGCATTTGGGGCGGGAGGTATCCAGCGTGTCGAGGAAGTCGTTCAGGTAACCCGTCATCTGGAAGTGGACACGTCCCTTGTAGCCGAAGATGCCCGTCTGCATGTTGACCAGGTCATCTTGCGGTGTTTTCTTGTATTCCGGGTTATCGCGTTTGATTTGGAATTCCTGTGCTTTCAGGAAGTCGCAGGGGTCATATTCATAGGAGATGGAGGTCGGGACGATGTGCAGCTGTTTCAACCGGTCGATGAAGCTGCCTTCACCTCCCATCGACAACATCTTCAGTACGCTGTCCTGGGTGCGGTCGTTGGAGTCCTTGGCTCTGCCTTCCCGTTGGGCAATCCATACATTTTCATGTTTTTCAGAGATGGCATAGTGGATGTAGCGTGACATGCGCTGCGAAGATTCAAGCATCTGCCGCATGGTGAGCGCACGTTGCACGATGAACGATTTGTTGATGCGTACGATCTTTTTTATCCACGGATAGACCAGCAGGTTGTCTCCGATGGCAATCTCCACGGTGTTCATGCCGTTGTCAATGAGGAGCACCGAGAGGAAGGCTGCGTCGAGCACGATGTCGCGGTGGTTGGATACGTACGTATAAGATAATTTCTTATCAGGAAGTGACGAACAGTCTATGGTCAGGCTGTCGCAGTATTTATCGGCGATGCCTTTCACGAAGTCATAGCCGAAAGCCATCTGGAAGTCCAGGTTGGTCTTGCACTGCCGCATCTTGGCGGCAATCAAGTCAAACGGTGTGTCGGGATACAGATAGTTGACCACCATTTGAAATGCGGGATCAGCGATGAGCTCTTCAAATACCTGCGGAAGCTCTTCCGGCGCATACGGGCGGATTTCGTCAAATTCTGTAGGAATGTTCATAGTATAATCAAGTTTTGTGACAAGAGAAGAAGCTGCAAAGTGTCAGCTTCTCCTCAATGTCATGAGTCTATGTGCAAATTACGTAAATCTTTTTGTTATAGACAAGCGGGGGTTACATGTTATGGAATATAAATTGGGGTGTTTAGAATATATTAGGTCATGAGGAGGCCGACGGACGTTCCGTCAGCTGATGAACTTGTTCTCGATAATGTCTGTCAACACGTCTTTCATGTCAAGCCCGGCGGCACGCACCTGCTGGGGGATGAAGCTGGTAGCTGTCATGCCCGGTGTGGTGTTGACCTCGAGCAGGTTGATTTTGCCTCCTTCGGTGATGATGTAGTCCACGCGGATGATACCTTCGCAGCCCAAGATGTCATAGATGGCGGATGTGAGTGTCTTTACGCGTCGGGTGGTGTCGTCGTCAAGTCGTGCAGGGGTAATCTCCTGCGATTCGCCGTCATACTTGGCTGCATAGTCGAAGAACTCGTTTTTCGAAACCACTTCGGTGATGGGGAACACGACTTCTTTCGTCCGTGTCTTGTAGCAGCCGCAGGTAATCTCTGTCCCTGCCATGAAGGCTTCCACCATCACTTCGTCCGATTCGTGCATGGCTTTTTCGATGGCAGGACGGATTTGTTCGGCTGTCTTCACCTTGGTCACACCGAAGCTGGAGCCGCCCTCGTTGGGCTTGATGAAGCAGGGGAGTCCGATTTTTTCGATGACGTCCTGGTCGCTGATGTCAGACCCTTTGCGCACGAGCAGTGAGTCCGAGATGCGGATACCGAAGCCTTGCAGGTAGTGGTTCAAGGCGAACTTGTTGAACGTGAGTGCCGATGCCAGTACGTCGCAGGTGGAGTAGGGGATGTGGAGCAGGTCGAAGTAGCCTTGCAGCAGTCCGTTCTCGCCCGGTGTGCCGTGGATGATGATGTAAGCGAAATCGAAGGTTATCTTTTCTCCGTTCAGAAGGAAGCTGAAGTCATTGCGGTCGACGGCTGTCTTGTTGCCATCAGGAAGCACGGCTTCCCAACACAGTCCTTTCATTTCGACGATATAGACCGTGTATTTCTCTTTGTCCATAAAAGAGTAAAGTCCCTGCGCACTGCGGAGAGACACGGGGAACTCTGAGGAGTCGCCCCCTGCAACAATTGCAATTGTACGTTTCATAATGATGTGGTAGGATTGAAAGTCGGATTAAAGTTCCCGGTTGCCGATGTAGGCACGCCACTTCTCCAGCAGGAGGGTCATGTCGTCGGGCAACTCGGAAGTGAAGAACATCTGTTCGCCGGTACGCGGATGGACGAAGCCCAGGGTCTTGGCATGCAATGCCTGACGGGGACAGGTCTCGAAGCAGTTGGCGACGAACTGTTTGTATTTGCTGAAATGAGTCCCCTTCAGAATCTCGTTGCCGCCGTAGCGCTCGTCATTGAAGAGCGGATGCCCGATGTGTTTCATGTGGACACGTATCTGGTGGGTACGTCCCGTCTCGAGGACGCACTCGACGAAGGTGACATAGCCCAGGCGTTCCAGCACGTGGTAGTGTGTCACGGCATGCTTGCCGATGGCAGGGTCCGTTGAGACAGCCATCTGCAGGCGGTCCTTCGGGTTGCGTGTGATGTTGCCTTCGATGGTTCCGTTGTCGGTATCGAGGAGTCCCCACACCAGGGCATTGTATTTCCGTTGGGTGGTCTTGTTGTAGAACTGGAGGCCGAGGTGTGTCTTGGCGTCCGGGGTCTTTGCCACGACAAGCAGACCCGAGGTGTCTTTGTCGATGCGGTGTACCAGACCGACAGCAGGGTCATTGGGGTCATAGTCGGGATTGTCGCGCAGATGCCAGGCGATGGCATTGACCAGAGTGCCGTGATAGTTGCCGCAGCCGGGGTGTACGACCAGTCCTGCCGGCTTGTTCACCACCAGCAGGTCATCGTCTTCATATACAATGTCAAGGGGAATCTCTTCGGGGATGATGTCGTTGTTGTAGCGCGGACGGTCCATCATGACGGTGAGCACATCGAGTGGCTTCACCTTGTAATTGCTCTTCACGGGCTTGCCGTTCGCCCTCACATAGCCGGCCTCGGCAGCCTGTTGGATGCGATTGCGGGAGGAGTTCACCAGCCGTTCGAACAGGTATTTGTCGATGCGTACGGGCGACTGCCCTTTGTCCACGACGACCCTGAAATGTTCGTAGAGCTCTTGCGGACCGTCACCCACCGGCTCGATGTCATCGAGCGAGTCCTCCAGTTCGTCTATATATTCTTCTGCCATAGCTGATTAAAACCAAGACTCATCCTCGCGTGCAGGAGCGTCAGCCTCTGCCGGTGTGTTTCCGTTCTCGTTCATGTCCACATCGAGCGAGTCGCTGACGGCGACTTCAGCATGTCCGCCGACGACCAGTGTCAGCGCGGCACCGACGGGGACTTTGTCTCCCGGACGGAGGTTGGCTCCCCGGTAACGGACGCCATACACCCAATCCTTCTCACCGGATATATAGGCGTTTGCCGTCAGTTGGAAACCGGCAGCCAGGATGCGTGCCTGAGCCTCGCGGAGCGAACTGTTGTCGATGACATCCGGGATGACCCGTGTGGGAGTCCGGTGCGTACAGATGGTCAGATAGACCTGTCGTCCCTGCTTGACCCGTGCACCCGGTATGGGCTTCTGGTCCACCACCGAGCCTTGAGGCATGTCGGGGGCATAGCAGGAATCTACGATGGCAGGCTCCAGCTGGCTTGCCGTCAGTGTCTGCACGGCTTTCTGGGAAGTCATGCCCTGTACGTTGGGCACACTGATGCTTTCGCCGTGATGGGTATAGAGGTCGATTCCTTTCAGCGCACCATAGATGACCACCAGCACGAACACCACCATGCCGAGGATGTTGAGCCAGAAGATGCGGTTCTTCTTGAAAGAAAAGAATTCTTTGATTGTCATAAATTCAATGAATTGAGTATTTGTCGGCAAAGATAGGACAAAAAACACAAGCAACGTCTATCCGTCCTCTACATTTTATATATAAGGTAAGGATATACAAAAAGAGCATCCGGACGCAGAGTCCAAATGCTCTCTTGTAAGTCTTTAAGCGAAGAACGGTTAGCGCTTGCAGCCGTTGTATTCGTCAGATACGGTCAGTTTCTTGCGACCTTTTGCACGACGTGCAGCCAACACGCGACGGCCGTTAGCCGTAGCCATTCTCTCACGGAAGCCGTGTTTGTTCTTTCTTTTTCTGTTAGAAGGTTGGAATGTTCTTTTCATTGCTATATTCTTTTATTGTTATTATTCAAGTCCTAACGATTCGGGCTGCAAAAATAGAGACTTTTTTTAAATAAACCAAGCCGATAAGTCATTTTTGCTCAAATCTTTTGCGCTTTCTCCCGATTTAGCTTACTTTTGCAGCCGAAACATGTAGCGACTGTCCGGTTCCGTGGAATGGAATCTTCTGACAGTACCTGACGGACATCGACCAAGACCGTGCAAAAACTATCCATAACATAAACATAACTCATTATAACGTATGATTAACGCGCAAGACATCAAAATCGGAACCGCTATCCGCATGGACGGCAAACTCTATTTCTGCATCGACTTCCTTCACGTAAAACCCGGAAAGGGCAACACCTTCATGCGTACGAAACTGAAAGACGTAGTTGACGGTTACGTATTGGAGCGCCGCTTCAACATCGGTGAGAAGCTGGAAGACGTACGCGTGGAGCGTCGTCCCTACCAATATCTTTATAAAGAAGGTGAGGATTACATCTTCATGAACCAGGAGACTTTCGAGCAGGTGCCCATCGCACACGACCTGATCGAGGGTGTGGACTTCCTGAAGGAGGAAATGGTGATTGACGTGGTTTCGGATGCTTCGACCGATACCATCCTGTTTGCCGAGCTTCCGGTGAAAGTACAGTTGAAGATCACTTACACCGAACCGGGTCTGAAAGGCGATACTGCTACCAACACCCTGAAGCCTGCGACGGTTGAGACCGGTGCCACCGTACGTGTACCGTTGTTCATCAACCAGGGTGAGACCATCGAAATCGATACTCGCGACGGTTCGTATGTAGGTCGTGTGAAAGCATAATATACTCATCACTGTGGCGGGACAATCGTCCTGTCCCGATGACGACAGAGCCGTTCCGGTTTGCCTCAGGCGCCGGAACGGCTCTGTTCTTTTTATGACTGACGGACGTCCCCTCAGGCACTTTTCAACACGCGCCAGACTGCAGCACTCAGACTGCCGCCCAGCATGGGTGCCACGATGAAGAGCCACAACTGGGCACATGCCTGACCTCCGTCAAGCAGAGCCGGGCCGATGCTTCGTGCCGGATTGACCGAAGTCCCGGTGATGGGGATGCAGACGATGTGGATGAGCACCAGCGTAAGACCGATGGCAAGGCCTGCCAGGTTGCCTGCCCCTTTCTTTTCGTCGGTCGATGCCAGCACCACCAGCACAAAGATGAACGTGAAGACGGTCTCGGCAATGAATGCCTGCCAGCCTTCACCCGAATCGAAGGTGTTGGCTCCGGTCAGAGTCGGGCCTCCGTGACCGCCGGTGGAGGTCAGGATGGCGAGGATGAGCGCTCCCAGGATGCCGCCGACAACCTGGAAGAACATGTAGAACATGGCACTCTTGCTGCCGATGCGGCGTGACAGCCACATGGCAAGGGTGATGGCGGGGTTGATGTGGCACCCCGAAATGTTGCCGATGGTGTATGCCATGGCGACGACCGAAAGGCCGAATGCCAATGCCACACCCAAGGTACCGGTGCCGGCACCTACAGTCTGGGCGATTCCTCCGGAAAATACGGCGCTGCCGCATCCCATGAGTACCAGAATCATGGTCCCGATCATTTCAGCTAAGTACTTTTTCATAGGCATTGTGTTTTAAAGGTCTCGGAAAGTTACTTAAAAAAAGCGGACATGCAAACGGACGTGCCGGAAAATTGTGCCCGATGAGAAAAAAGGCGGGGAAATACTAAACTTTTCAGAGCTAAAAGCGTCATAGTAAAAGCTGTACTTTCGCAAGTGCTTCATGGATTGACGGATTCTGCGTCCGGTCCGGAAGCAGGACCTTCCGACGGGATGCCCGAAGGGCGTCAACCGTGCACACAGCCTGCGAAAGCTGAATCATGACAAATCACAACATCAAGACTATGAAATACCCTGTTTTATCATTGGCGGTTGCTGCCCTGCTGTGGGGAGGAGCGGTGTCTCTCCCCTGTCAGGCTCAGACCGCAGTCAAGCATGCCGCACAGACATCGCAGTGGGATGACACATCTGCTGCCCGTTGGAGTGCCGACTTCACCGTGGTCGACATCCCGTCGAAGGTGGACAGCCGTCCGCAAAAGGCCTATCTCTATCAGGCGACGGAGCCGGGCCGTCCGCTCATCGTCAGCCTCCACACCTGGAGTGGCGACTACCGGCAGGCTGACCCGTTGGCTGCAGAGGCAAAGGCACGGAACTACAACTACATCCATCCCGACTTTCAGGGAGCCAACACGCGCCCCGAGGCGATGGGAAGCGAGCGGGTGGTGAAGAACCTGCAGGAAGCCATCGAGTATGCGGTGAAGGCAACCGGGGCAGATGCGAAGGAGGTACACGTCATCGGTGTCTCGGGAGGAGGCATGGCGACGCTGCTGGCATACATGAACGTGACTTGTCCCGTGAAGTCGTTCTCGGCATGGGCGCCCATATCCGACCTGGAGGCGTGGTACTGGGAGTCGAAAGCGCGTGGCAACAAGTATGCCGGGCACATTGAGCAGGCTACCGGTTCCGTCGGAGAGAATTTTGACGCGGCGGAGGCACGCAGACGCTCTCCGCTCTATGGAGTTATCCCCCGCAAGCAGCGCCGGACTTCGCAACTCTTCATTTACGAAGGGGTACACGACGGCTATACAGGCTCCGTCCCCGTCACACATGCCATCAACATGTACAACCGTGTGGTGGGCGACTGGAAATACGGGCTGGCACAGTCGGAGGCTGCCAACCGTCAGGCGTTTGTACATGCCGACCTGGTCTCGGAGGATGAGACCATCCGTCTGCTGACCCTCCGCTGTGAGCCGACGGCTGACCCGACGCTGAAGCTGGGCGACCGTCAAATCTGGTTGCAGCGGGAAGCTGCCAACACCCGTCTGGTGATTTTCGAAGGGACGCACGAGATGCTTCCGTGTGCGCTCGACTTGATTCCCATCGGTGAATAAACCCTCATCGTCGGGAAGCCTGCCCTGCATGGAAAGGTCTTTCCCGTCAAACTCCTGTGTCTGGTCCGCTGAACACTTGTGTCCGGCGTGCTAAACACAGGAGTTTTGTGTGTCAAACACAGGTGTTTGAGATACAAGGTATTATATTTAGCTAACCAAAGTATTATACTTAGACCACCTAAGTATTATACTTTGCCAGCCTAAGTATTATACTTTGGTCAGTAAGGTATGATACTTAGGTCGTCAAACACTTGTGTTTGATGCATGAAACACCTGTGTTTGACGTGTGAAACACTTGTGTTTCCTCTGCCGGGCACTTGTGTCTGGCGTTTCCTTTGCATGTGGATTCCGCATGGAACGACAAAGGCACAAGGCCACAACGTGACTCATCCCGCATCAGGATGAAGCGTCGGTGGCTTTGTGCCTTTGTCGTTGAGAGAGAACGTGGGGCTGCCTTATTGTTGCAGCAGCTCTTTCACCTTCTGAATCATCAGGTCGCCCCGCAGGTCGACGGCGATGAGCTTGCCGTCAGGGTCAAGCAGGAACATCTTGGGGATGGCTGAGATGCCGAGCGTCTGTGCGGCAGGGGAGTTCCACCCATGCAGGTCGGATGCATGTACCCAGTCGGGGAGCTGCATGCCCATGGCAGGGATGGCGTCGAGCCAGCTCTTCTGCTTGTTGTCGAGCGAGAAGCTGACGATGACGAACTTGTCCTTCAGGTCGCGTGTCTCGTTGTAGAGCTTGATGACGTAGGGGATTTCGCGTCGGCAGGGACCGCACCACGATGCCCAGAAGTCGAGCAGGACATACTTGCCGCGGAAGTCTTTCAGGGTAAGCTTCTTGCCGTCGGTCGTCGGCATGACGATGTTGGGCAGTTCGGAACCTATGTCGATGTGGCGGGCAAGGACTGCATTGGAGAAGGCTTTGGTGTAGGGATGTTGTTCCAGGGAGGGGCTGACGCTCTGACGCAGGTTGTTGGCTGCATCGTCGCTGAGCGTGTAGAGCAGCTCCTTGCGCATCATCAGGGGAGCCAGAGCCGAGTCATTGTGGTCGAGCAGGAAGCGGGTGCGCTCCAGGTTCGTCCGCATCTTTGCCTCTCCACCGATGCGGGCGCGGGCAGCCACTCCGTCGTCGGAGTCAATCCATCCGGCAGGGCGGCTCTGTTGGAACGCGCGGAGGGAGTCAATCTGTATCTGGGTGCACTCGGCAGCAATCTTCTTGTACTCCTCATAGAGGTCGTTGGCAGGCGTACCCGTGGCACGAGCACCAATGGGGTAGGCTGCGTCGATGCGGAGCGACACCGTTCCCGGTTCTACGAAGAAGACGCTGTATCCATTGTCGAATCCGCTGAGCAGGTAGACCTCGGCTCCGTGATAGTCGGTGAGTGCATGGTTGAGGGTGAACTTGCCGTCACTCACTTGGGCGGAGTCTACGAGGATGAGGTTCTCCATCTCATCCATCCGGTTGAGATAGACTTTATCGATGGCTTTGTCGGTGTGGCGCAGGCGGTCGTTGGTGAACGTGCCTTCGATGACGCAGGTCTGCTGTGCCCATGCAGACAAGGCTGCTCCGCCACACATCAGGCAGGTAAGCAATAGTTTCTGTAGCATATCAATCCGTGTTTTTTTGGTTCGTTTATTCATAAGTCTCGATTCCCTCGGCGATGCGTGTCACCTTGCTGACGATGTTGTCGCCGCGGAGCTCCATCTCGATGATTTTCCCTTGTGGGTTGAGCAGGACGCTGAATGGCAGCTTCTTGAACTGGTAAAGGCGGGCGGGCTTGGAGTCCATGCCTTTGAGTGCGGAGGCGTGGTGCCAGTTCGGATCGGTCATGCCCAGACGGGTGACGGCATCCGCCCATGCCCGGGCGTCGGTGTCGAGCGAATAGCTCAGCACTGCGAACCGGCCGAAGTCACGGGCTGCTTCCAGTGCTTCTTTCAGCTTGGCTGTTTCAGCGGTGGAGGCGGGGTCCTGGGACGACCAGAAGTGTACGAGGACGTACTTGCCTTTCAGGTCAGCGGAAGAGAGACGTTTGCCGTCAAGGTCGCGTCCCACGATGACCGGAGCGTCAACGCCCGACTTGAGGTCGCTGCTGAGGGCAAAGCTGAGCATCTCCTGATAGAGCGGATGGTTCTGGCAGGAGGCAGGGAGGGCGACAAGGATGTCACGCTGCATGGTGTAGGGAGAGAAGTAGTCGCGGCAGTAGTCGTTGACCAACCAGACGGCGATGGGCTCGTAGAGGTTGGAGGCGATGAAGTCCATCACGTCGAGGCGTGCCAGTACCTGTTGCCGTTCAGATTCGGCTGCGACATACTTCTTCAGCTGTGCCGGGTCGTTCTTGATGTCGGCGGGGAGCGATGCTTCGTAGGCTTTGACCTTCTCGGCGGCGGCTTGCAGACTTTGTGCCTCCAGGTCTTTCACCTTATTATATATGTCGTTGTTGTGTGAGCCGGTGACACGTGCCTTGGCAGGTGCCTGTGCGTCCAGTCCCGTGACGGTCAGTTCGCCGGGGTCGAGGAAGAAGCTGAGGCTCTCCCGGGGGAAGCCGCTCAGGCTGACTTTCTCCACATGGGCGGGGATGGTCCCCTCGAACGTGAATTTGCCACGTTTCACCTGGGCAGAGTCCAGCTTGACGGTGTTGCCCAGCTCGTCTTCATAAGTGATGAACAGTTGTTTGACGGCTTTGTGCGAGTCAGCCGTCAGTTCTCCGGTTAGCTTGTAGGTATCTTGGGCGTACGTACTCGCGGCAAGGCTACAGGCGAAGAGCAGGATGGTGAATGCTTTCATAAATGGTTGGTGTTAAAGGTGTTTTGCAATGAATTCTTTCAAGGCATCGCCCCGCAGTTCGGTGGCGATGATGTTGCCGTTGGCGTCGATGACAAACATGGCAGGGACGACACTCACGCCGTAGAGGCTTGCCACGGGGCACTTCCACCCTTTGAGCGACGACACCTGAATCCAAGGCAGTCCGTCCTTGGCGATGGCGTCCGTCCAGCGGCGGGTATCAGTGTCCAGCGACACGCCGATGATTTCCAGTCCCTTGTCCTTGTAGGCGGCATAAAGCTCCTTGAGCTTCGGGTTGTTCAGCCGGCAGGGGCCGCACCACGATGCCCAGAAGTCGACGATGCGGAGTTTCGCCTTCACGCTGCTCAGGGTGATGTTCTTTCCGTCAGGGGTGGGAAGAGTGAAGTCGGGGGCAGGCTTGCCGCTGGTGGCAGCTTCGAGCCGGTCGGCACGTTGGGCGAGCATGCGTCCGTAGATGCTCCGGCGTGCATTTTCGCCCAGGCGGTTGTACTGTGCCCGGCTGGCTGCTCCGTCCAGTTCACGCTGACAGGCATAGGTGTAGGTGATGTAGGCGTTGAGCACGTCGTCGTGTGCGTCAAGGAAGCGGCGCACCTGGTCGCCACTCTCCTGCGTGTAGGCTTCCAGCCGTTTGTTTGCCTCGCTGGCGCTGCGGAACTTGGCTTGTGCGCGGAGGTTGTCGAAGGCCTGCTGCATGGAGTCGCGACGGGCGCTGATGGACTGTACGTCCGCCTGGTAGCGCAACCATTCCACTTGCAGTCCTTCGCCGCGGATGTGAGAGCCCTCGCCGTTGCTCAGGCGTGCCTCGTAGGTCTTGCCCGGTTCGGCAAAGAAGAAGAAGCCTCCCAGGTAGTTCTCCAGCATGATGTGCGCACCCGTCGGTTCAGTGAGTGTGGCTTTCAGGGTGAAGTTGCCCTGCGGTGTGATGTCTGCGGTGGCAAGGGTGTCTGTCTGTGTTTCGCCGACAGGGACAACGAGCAGCAGTCTGCCGGAGCTGACCCCCTCGATAGTCCCGCTGACGGTCACGGGTTGCTGGGCTTGCAGGCAGAGGCAGCCGCACAGTCCCAGGGCGCTGAAAAGAGTTCGTAGGTGTAACATGTTTATGTAAGGTTTTTAGGCTTCGCGTATGCTCAACCGTCCGGGTGGACGGTTGAGCCTGCGAATGTGATTGAAAGGTTTATTCGGCGGTATACATGCGTTCGTTGCAGAACTGCACGTCGGTGATGCGGTCAAAGCCTTCGTAGAGTTGAGGCTCGAAGGATTCGTCCAGGTCACCCGCTGCTGTCAGCTTGATTTCCGCTACGGCGCCTTCGTTGTTCCGGTTCAGACCGATGGAGAGGTAGCGGTACAGGTTGCCCCAGAGCTGGTAGTCGGTGTTCTGGCGGAACTTCAGGAGGACAATCTCATAGCCGGCAGGTGCCTCGTAGATGATGTCCTGGTCGCCGCTCTGCACATTGTAGCGGTAGAGGGTGGAGCCGTCGGCGTAGAAGAAGAAGTCGAGCGAGTAGGCACCCGTGTAGACTACCGGAGTCCCCGGTTCGATGTGGAGACCGTCCAGGCTGAGGGTGTCGGCTGCGAACATGGCAGTGCTTTCTTCATCCTTGTCGGCACGGGTGACAGCCTTGGTCTTGCCGCCGCCTCCGTCCACCGTGAGCATGCACATCATGTTGCTTTCCGTGGCAGGGTCGTAGAAGAGGAAGCGCATCTCGTCGGCAGACTGGAAGTAGTTGAAGTTGTTCATATAGGCATAGACGGGCTGCATGCCGGAGAGCTTCGCCAGGATGCCGGCGTCGATGTGTGAGTCGAGCACGGGGGTGATGAGGCTTGCCGTCTCCCGTCCGTCGGTGTCGAGGCGCGGGAAGCTGTTGCCACCGATGGCGTTGTGGATGAACCGCTTGCCCTGGTCGTCCCAGAAGACGTAGTAGTCTCCCGTCCGTGTGCCGATGCTGACGCGGTACTGGTCGGTGGTGAGGTGCTCGGTGTTCTCGGTGTTGAGTCCCGGTTCATAGAAGCGGAACGAGCTGCGCGAGATGTAGAACCGTCCGTCGTTGCTCAGGACGCAGCGGAAGTCGTTGGATGCCCCTGCCGGGTCTTCGTTGATGAGTGTTTTGGCGACGAAGAGGTTGGAACCAACGGCGACGGGAGGCATCACGAAGTAGGTGTCCTGGAGGCGTTTCAAGCCGAAGGGGTTGTAGACTTCCGCCTCGCCGTTGGTCTTGAAGACCACCATTTCGGCATCATACAGGTTCATGCGGAAGCCCAGTACGCGGGCATTCTTGAAAGGCTCGTGCAGGTTCGGGTCGGTGTTCGAGCGCTCGAAGGCATCGAGGGTGATGGTCGGTTTGTCGCCGAGGAACTCAACGTTGCCCAGCCGTTGGTTCTGTGTGGAGTTGCCGTGGAGCACGAAGAGGCTGTTGGTGTACCATTCGCGGGTCTTCACGGTCAGCTGGGTGAAGTAGGAGATTTCCGTTTCGCGGTCGCGCAGTTCGAGGATGACTCTGTAGCTCACATTGCCGTTCTCGGGGATGAGCACGTCCATGTATCCGGGTGTGGTGAGCGTGTCTTTCACGGTTTGCCCGTTCCACGTGTATTGCCGGTACCAGTAGTAGTCCATCTGGTCCGCCTTGTCGGGAGCCGAGAATGTGGGGTTCACCGTGACGCGTTCGGTCACGGTGTCGGCTTCGCCACTCTTCATGAAGTCGATGATCCAGCCGTTGAGACCGGAGTAAGCTTCGGGTGTGAATCTGAGGGTGTCCACACTGTTGATGTCTCCGAAGTTGTAGCTGTAGTTGCCCTTGTCTTCATAGCATCCGCCCAGGACGACGGTGCCGAGGGTCAGCAGTCCGAATAATATCTTTTTCATACGTTGTTCGTTTTTCGGTGAGGGTTACTTTTTGTCTTTTCCTGAGCCGCTGTCGTCGGGGAAGACGAGGGTGCGCGGGAAAGTGAAGTCGTAGGCATCGGGGTTCTTGTCATACTCCGAGAGGAACATCTCATGGCAGGTGCGGATGAGCTGCTGTGCGTCGGCAGGCATGAGCATGTAGTCCCAGCCGAGTCCACCCATGAAGTTGTCGCACACGGGGAACATGTCGCCCCACGAGAAGCCGTCGTTGCCGCGTACAGCCAGCATGGTCTTGAGCATGAAGCGGTACTTGCTCTCCGAGTAGGTGCCATAGTAGTCGTCGATGTAGATGCCTGTGGGTGTACCGCCTGCCGGGGTATTGGTCGGGAAGTTGACCCACCAGTAGGGTTCGGCGAACTGGTATTCGTCGAAGAGCTCGTCGAGGAACGGTACGCGGAAGCCGGTCGAGGCGTTGGATACCGAGGAGCCCATCTGGAACTGCTGGTTGATGTAGCTGGTCATGGCGTAGACCGCTTTCTTGTTGACCTCCCTCAGGTTGTCTTCCGTGCCGGTGAACTCGTCATACTCATTGACGGTGTTGATGTTGTAGGACTGGCAGTAGTTGCCGAACATGGTGGGGTTGTAGCTTCCCAGGTAGCGGTCGTGCAGGGCATTCCAATAGGGAGGCTGTGCGTACTGGTACGGACTCCACATGCTGATGGCGAGCAGGGGGATGTCGATGGTCTTCTCCGCTTCGGGGTGTTCGGCGTAGTAGGTGCGGATGGAGTCGACGGCAGCCACGTTGTAGCTTTCGCCCATCGAGGCATCGGAGGTGTACTGGTCGTTGCCGGTCACCCGTGCCAGGAAGATATGCTTCTCGGGTGTCCACGTGCCGAAGAAGCGGGTGACGTTGTTCCAGTTGGCAGGCTGTCTGTAAGTCTCCTCCGAGTAGATGGTGAAGGCAGCCTTCTCGGTGACGCCTGAGCCTATCTGGCTCTCCGACGAGTTACCGTCGATGGTGAGCCGTACGGCATAGCGGGTGTTGATTTCAGCCGGACGGAGCACCTTGATGACTACGTCCAGCTCGGTCTCTCCGGCAGGCATGATGATTTCCGGTATCTCGATGGTTGCCTGCTGGTAGGACTCCACGGGATTCTCCTTCAGCACCACGCGACGGTCATGATCGGCAAGGTATCCCAGGGTCTTCAGTTTGACGGGTACGCTCAGGAAGGCAGAGTCGCCCACGATGTAGTCGGCAAAGTTCACCGAAGCCTCGAAGTTGGCTTGGTTTTCGTCCTCATAGTTGAAATAGATGCCGTCGGAACCGGCTGCGTAGAAAGGCACTTCGTTCTCGTTGCACGAAGTGGCGCACAGGGCAGCCGCCAAGGCGAGGAGGGTATATACTTTCTTCATTGTTCTTTACTTGTTTAGTAGGTCATTTTACTGTGCTTCTTCACTGTCGCTGCCTGTCGTCCCCGACATGCTGTCGGTCCAGCCATATTCGCGCTCGGCGTCAGGCAGGGGGAAGACATACTGCTCTGCGGTCATGCCGCCGGTGAGGGGGCAGTTGAGGAAGGTGGTCATCTCGTGCAGCTTCAGGAAGTGGAAATACTGTCCTTCGGCGTAGAAGTCCTTGCGGTATTCGAGGTTGAGCGCGTCGAGGCGTTGCTCGTCCGAAGTGAAGGTGTAGTCATTCGTGCGCGAGATACCCCGTTTCTGCCGTACCTCGTTGATGTATTCGGCTGCCTGGTCGAGCGGGGAGCTTTCACACATGATGTAGTACATCTCTGACAGGCGGATGAGCGGGAGCACCCCGTCGTCGTTCTTGATATACTTGCGCGAGATGGCTTCGTTGGTGTCGTCGTACATCAGGAAGGCTTCGTTGCGACGGGCACGCATGTCGTTGTTGCCCACACCGTTGGTCTCGAAAATCTGGTCCAGCTTGGTCTGTGTGCACGAGAGCTGGGTGTTGAAGGTCGGTCCCACTGCCCAGAGGCTCTGGTAGTTCTCGGACATCTCGTAGATGTTGAGTGCAAAGAGTGTCTCGCCGAAGAGAGCGGGGTCATTGCGGCTTTCGTCCATCAGATAGATGCCGCAGTCGTTGATGACCTCGTCGGCGTAAGCCAATGCTTCTGCCTTGTCGCCCCGGTAGTTGCATACACGTGCCATGAGAGCGGTGATGGCATAATAGTTCAGGCGGAAGCGTCGGGTACTTTCCTCCAGGGAGGTACCTTTCTCATAGCTCATCAGTTCGCGGGCTGCCGAGAGGTCTGCCATGATGCGGGTCATCACCTGGTTGGCAGGGAGCAGTGGCTGACGGCTGGCATCGGCGACAACGCGGTAGGGGATGGACAGGGCGGTGGAGTCGGAGCGGTACATCGGTCCCCACAGACGTAGTAGGTCGAAGTGGAGGAAACCGCGCAAGGCAAGGGCTTCACCGCGCATCATCTTGCGGTCCTGTTCCTGGCGAATGACACGTTCGCCGTTGCGGTCCAGCCAGGAGAGGAAGTTGTTGGTGTTGGCGATGAGGTTGTACGACTTGGCCCACATGGAGGCGAGGACGGACTTGCTGTTGTAGGTCTCGTTCTCCACGTCATACTGGAAGATGACGGCGGGGTCGTTCTCGTTGCTCGGCAGGCGGTCGTAGTATTGCACCATCTTGTCGAGTTGCCCGAAGGTGAAGTTGGCGCCGTATGCCGACTGGTCGGTCATGCCGATGTAGATGCCGGCAAGTGCACTCTGGAAGCCGGTCTCGGTCTCGAACAGGTCTTCGGCTTTCACGTCGGTCTTCGGACTGATGTCAAACCAGTCGGAGCACGAGCTGAGCAGGGCGGCAGCCACCGCGCAGACGGCTATATGCAGTTTGTTGTGTTTCATAATGCGTATATCTTGTGAGGATTGGTGTTATTTGAAGATGATGGAGAGCGACATGGTGTAGGAACGGGCGAACGGATAGTCGAGTCCGCGTTCCATCTTCACGGTCGACCAGCGCACAAGGTCACTGGTGGTGAAGTTGAGGTTCAGTGCCTGGATGCTGCACTTGCGCAGGAAGGCGAACTGGTCGTCGCGGAAACGGTAGCCCACAGCGATGCTGGCGAGGTTCAGCTCGTTGTCGTCCATGATGAAACGGCTGCTCTGCGGTGTCTCGGAACCTTGGCGGTCGAGTGCCTTGTAGCGTGCCACGTCACCCGGCTTCAGCCAGCGGTTGGTCAGTGCACGGCGGTCAGTGTTGAAGGCGACGTTGCGGTTCTCCAGCTTGTCGACGAGGGTCGAGTTGTAGGTGATGCCACCGTAGCGGTAGGTCATGTTCACCGAGAAGGAGAAGTCCTGCCAGTTGAGCGACGAGTTGATGGCACCGCTCACCTTCGGGTTCGTGTCACCCACAGGCACCTTGTCGACGGGGTCCCACTTGAAGGTCTTCTCGCCGTTGCGCTTCAGGTAGACCTCTTGGCCCGATGACGGGTCGATGCCCAGCGACGGCACGGTGAAGAGGGTCGTGGTCGACTGTCCTTCCTGATACATCGGCAGGGGCGCATCCTCGCTCGCGAGCTGTTTTTCGTTGAGCGCCTGGAGCTCGTTGGAGATCTTGCGTATCTTGTTCTTGTTGCGGTTGGCATTCACGCCGATGGTCCAGTAGAGCTGGCGGCGGAGGTCCTGGAAGGCGATGACGTTCAGCGAAGCATCGAAACCGCGGTTCTGCAACTCTCCGGCGTTGAGCATCTGCGAGGCGAAGCCTGTGGAGGGAGCCAGGTCGAAGTTGACCAGCATCTCACGGGTGATGTTGTTGTAGTAGTTGAAGGTCATGTTCACACGGTTCCGCCAGAAGCCCAGGTCGACGGCAAGGCTCAGGTTGCCCGTCTTTGACCAGCCGAGGCTGGAGTTGTTGAGTCCCTGAAGGAGCGCACCCAGCACGTTGAACGACTGGTAGGGCTTCATCGAGTTGCTGAACGTGTAGAACTCGATGGCCTGATAGGGGTCGTAGTTCTGCGAACCGGTCACACCGTACGAGGCACGGAACACGAGGTTCGACAGACGACCCTCCAGCCACTTCTCACGGTAGGCATTCCAGCGCACACCGGCTGACCAGAACGGTTCCATGCGGTTGTCTTCACCGAAGCGCGACGAGATGTCGGCACGTACGTTGAAGTCGAAGGAGTATTTGTTGTCATAGCTGTAGGAGAACTGTCCCGTCAGACCCATGGCGCGCGAGGTCTCTTCCGTACCTGTCGGGCGGTTGGAGGTCTCGAAGCCGAAGATGAAGTCGTCCATGTGTTCGTCGGGGTATCCCGTAGCGCTCATGTTCACCTGGTTGTTGGTGTCCTCGTTGACGGTCCAGTTGCCGAAGAGGCTGATGAGGTGCTTGTTGATTTGCAGGTTGTAGTTGATACCCAGGTTGCTCGACCACGAGGTCAGCTCACCCGTGCTCTTGGCATACGAGCCGCGTTGCGTCAGGTCCTGCACTTGGTCGAACGTGGTCATGCCTGCCGGGGAGAATTGCTCCGTACGTGCCATACCGCGCATGTAGGACAGCTGGGCGGTGAGGCGCAGGTTGTTCAGCAACATGTACTCGGCGTTCAGCTGGGCGGTGATGTTGAGGTTATTCGTCTCGTTGCGGGCGTTGAACTGTGAGTCGTAGAGCGGGTTGTAGATGCTCTGGTTGGAGTAACCGGCTCCCAGTCCCTTCGTGTCGAGAATCTTGTCATACTCACCCTCGGCGTTCCTTATCTGATAGTAGGGGTTGGCCTCGGTGTAGCTGGAGAAGCTGCCGTAGGGGGAGTTCTCGCCCTGTGTCTCGGTCAGCGTGATGTCGGCACCTACGACAATCCGGTTCTTGGTGTACGACATGTTCAGGTTCACGCTCTTGTTGTTGTTCGACGAGCCTTTCATCACACCGGGGGTGAAGCCCGCGTTCACGCCCAACGTATAGCGGAACACGTCCGTACCGCCGGCTGCCGTGAGCGAATGGTTCTGGATGAAGGCTGTGCGCAGCGGTTGCGAGAGCCAGTAGGTGTTGACGCCGGCAAGGACGTTGCGCTTGTAGCGGTTGTAGAGGTTCATCTCGGTGTTGTTGGTGGGGCTGTAGATGCCTGCCATCCATTCCAGTTCCAGTTTCTCCTCCGCGTTGCAGAGGTTGTAGTCCGTCAAGTCGGGGGCCTGCACGGTGAAGTTGCCGCTGTAGGACACTGACAGGGCGCCGTCGGGGGCAACCTTGGTCTCTACGACGATGACGCCGTTGGCTGCGTTTGAACCATAGATGGCGGTAGCGGCGGCATCCTTCAGGATGGTGATGCTCTCCACACGTTCCGGGTCAAGGCTCAGGATACGGCTGATGGGCACGGTGAATCCGTTGAGGACGAAGAGCGGCACGTTCGGACGGCTCGAGACGTTGTCGAGCATGAGGTCCATGCTGCTGGCTTCGGTGTTGATGCCCAGGCTCTGGTCACCACGGATGCGGAAGTCCATCTGGGCATTCGGGTCTGAACCCGTTTGGTTGTTCTCCACGATGCGGAAGCTCGGGTCGTAGAACTGCAAGCCGCGCAGGATGTTCGTCGGGCTGACACGGCGCAGCTCGTCGCCCTTCACGGTGACATAGTTTCCGGTGAAGCTGCTCTTGCTTCGTTTGCTGATACCGGTCACCACCACCTGGTCCATGTCGACGGTGTTGGCATTCAGCGTGATTTCCAGTGCCGTCTCTGGCTTGAGAATCTGGACGGACTTGCTCTTGTAGCCGATGAACGACACCTTGATGGACTGCTTGCGCGGCACGTTGATGGAGAACTTGCCGTCGGCATTGGTCACACAACCCATGCCCGTGCTGTTGCCACTTCCGTCCGTGATGACCACGGTAGCGCCGATGAGGCCCTCCGGAGCATCGGAACCCCGGACGAAGCCCTGCACGGGCATCATGGCAAACTCGCCGTCTTCCTCGTCGGCAGGTTCCACATAGATGGTGCGCCCGATCTCATAGCGCAGCCGCACGTTCTGTCCTTTCAGCAGCTCGCGCAGGATTTCATCGAGCGTCTTGTCGTTCTCGTTGACGGTCGTGGGACGGTCGATGCCGATCAGGGTCACCCCTTGCAGGTAGATTTTCACTTTGGCTTGTGCAGCCACTCGTTCGATGATGGTGCTCAGCGGTTCGTTGCTGATGCGCACACTGATTCTCTCATTCTTGTAAGCCCTCTCTCTATCAATGTCTTGGGCTGACACGGTGTAGGTCATGCCGAGGCTGGTGCACAGGGCAAGACTCAGGATGGGGACTAATCGTCTGAACTTTCTCATCTCTCAGCGTTTTATTGGATGGTTCAATTTTCGCAGGTGCAGACTGTTGCGGTGGATGGATAAGCAGGCTTAACACCCTTCCACTGAGACGGTTGCACGCGCGTTGTAGTAAGTGTTTTCGGTGAAGGAGGACAAGGTGCACCCTGCACACGGTACGTCCGTGTGCATGCACGCAGGTCCTTGGTGTGGGGAATTCCTCACTGCATGAGCGAGTCGAGGATTTCGGCGTAGCTCTTGTCGACGTTATACTTCTCTTTATATTCCTTCAGGAAAGGCTCCACCCGCTCGATGTCTTTTCCGTTGCGGATGTAGTTCGACAGCACGAGGAAGAGCGTGGCGTCCAGCTGGTTGCCTTTGAAGAAGGAGGTCAGTTCCCGGTAGTGCTCTTCCAGGGTCTGTGGACGCTTGTAGGTCTTTCCGGCTGCATGTGCCTCCTTCGTACGCTGGTAGACACAATACTGGCAGAGAAACTCGCTGTAAGGCATGCAGCGCAGCGAAGCCTGGTCATCCCGCGGAGTGTAGTCGTCGACGATGGTCCAGTAGTCGCCGATGCCCTGTTGCTCGATGGGGACGTGGCGCACCGAAGCATACATGGCAGGATACTCCACCATCGAACCGTAGGCGATGGCTTCCACCTCGGCACGGATGTAGTTGATGAACTCCGGCGAACAGTGCGACGACTCCAGCTTGATGAGCTTGTCGGTCTTTTCCAGGAACGTCCGGGTGTCACGGAGGCGGTCAGCCGGCTTGGTGTCGACAGCCACACAAGCGAGCAGCTGGGTCTTGTAGCGCATGGAAGCCTGGATTTGGGAGATGTCCCGTTTCAGGTTGTTCTGGCGGACTGCACGTTCGGTTCCGCTCAGTTCGATACGTTCCGGACGTCCGTTGCTGCCATAGCGGATTACGGCATGCAGGCTGTCTCCCGGTTCGAGGACGAGCTGTACACGGCTGTTGACCAGCATGGTCACCAGGCGGTCGGTCTCAAAGTTGTAGATGTGGTTTTCGCCCGGGTTGGTGTGAAATTCTGCCCGGAAGAAGGGAGACTGCACACAGTCGAAATAAATCATGGGTCAGTAGAAAATCAGTGGGGATTAGTTTTCCAATATCCAGAGGAATTCCGAC
>OCHK01000078.1_pt1 | contig 133639 bp, 86 predicted proteins | sample 1538551 | NCBI WGS metagenome assembly OCHK01 (sample SAMN04571707, study PRJEB22368) | human gut metagenome | biome: human gut; material: stool | host: Homo sapiens | place: Luxembourg | collected 2012-08-31
GTCGTAGTCGTTCGTCCGTACGAAAACACCCACCTGTCCCCATTTTTTAGAGCCCCAAAGGACACGATTCCCAATGTGTGACTTTGCGCCCATCCGTGTAAAAACACCGATAGAAGGAAACGAACGAGAAGAAAAACAAGACAGAAGGAAAGGAAAACAACCAAAACCCCTTCAACATGAAAAACACAAACCGCCCGAAAAGGCGCTCCCTGCCCACCCACTCGCAGTCGGATGCAAGGAAGCCCCTTCTCGGGCGATTCGTTTGACACTTTGACAAAACGTCAGCAGCCCCACGCCGCATGGCAATTGTCAATTGTCCATTGTCAATTGTCAATTGTCGGGGAACGTTCCCTCCACCAACCCGTTGAGGTAGACCTCCAGGTTCGTGTACGAAGGAGAGAGACGGTACGCCGCGCCGTCCGTGACATCGGACGGATTCAGGCCGTGTGCCCTTTCCCAGTCGTCGGGCATGCCGTCGCCGTCGGTGTCCAGGGGTGCGTCCGTCTGACGGTAGGTCTCCCAGCCACCTACGTCGGAGGGCTGGTCGATCATGCCCAGCGTACTGCCGTGAGAGCCCTCGTAGGTGTACGTCCCGGCGCGGACCTCCCCGACGATGCGCGTGTCCTGCTTGTCACGGCGAAGCGAGGCGCCGGCATGACGGAGCACGGACTCGTAGGCATCCCATGCCGGCTGCAGGGTGGTGTGCTCGGCAATGGTGAAGGGCTGCGACGCCAGCACCTCGGAGGCAGGGGCGAAGTCGTTCTTGATGACGAAGCCGGCGGCGTTGTCCTTGTTGAGCCGCATGATGGCCTTACGCTTCTTCTCGTCGAGTGCGGGGCAGGTCGGGTCCATGTAGTTGCCTGCCAGGTAGAACACGCCGTGCGTGCCCTTGACGTTCTCGTTCTTGCCGTCGTCCGCATAGGCGGTGAAGAAACGCTTGTAGGACGACTTGGTGGCGGTGTAGGGTCCCGGCTTGTAGTAGTTGTTCAGGAAGTTGTAGGAGCCTCCCTCGCCGGCATACGCGCCGTCGCTGCCGAAGTTGTAAATCACGTTGTTGAACAGCTCCACGCGCTCCTCCTCGGGCTTCCCGTTGAAGCGGCTGCCACAGAGGCGCGGGGTGCGGTTGGTGTGATGCGCCAGCAGGTTGTGGTGGAACGTGGCAGGCGAGCCTCCCCAGATGCCGCCGTAGCCGTGCGCCCCCTTCTCGTGGATGGAGTGCACGAGGCTCTCGCTGATGAGGCACCACTGGAGGGTGAGGTTGCTGTTGTTGTAGAACGTGGCACACTCGTCGGTGCTCCAGCTCATGGAGCAGTGGTCGATGAGGATGCCGCGGTGCCCGTGGAAGCCGTTCATGGCATCGTCGCCCTTCTGGCGGATGTCCGCCCCCATGCGCGAGCGGATGAAGCGGATGATGACGTTGTCCGCGGAGATGCCCAGCGTGTAGTTCTTCAGGCAGATGCCGTCGCCGGGGGCGGTCTGTCCCGCGATGGTGAGGTCGCCGTTGTTGATCTTCAGCGGTTCCGTCAGTTCGATGATTCCGCTGACGGCAAAGACGATGGTGCGCGGTCCCTTCTTACGGACAGCCCAGCGCAGGGTGCCCTCCGAACCGTCGTCCTTGAGCGAGGTGACGGTGTAGACGGCTCCTCCTGCCCCGCCGGTGACATACTTGCCGGCTCCGTCGGCACCCGGGAAGGCGGGCACCGTGGAACGGTCCGGCGTCGGATAATTCGTTTGTTGCTGTGCCTGCACGGGCAGCAGCGTGAAGGCTCCTGCCAGCATCAGGACAGTCATACTCATGGTTCGTAGTCGCATAGTCTTTCTGTTTTTCAATCGTCCGTTCTTCATTGTCAATTGTCAATTGTCAATTGTCAATTGCCGTAGAGGTTCTCCACCAGTCCGTTGTAGTAAACCTCCAGGTTGGTGTATTCCTTGCTCAGGTTGTAGGCGGCGCTGTCGTCCCGGTCGGGGTCGAGCCCGTGCGCCCGTTCCCAGGCATCCGGCATGCCGTCGCCATCGGTGTCCTTCAGCGTCGTTCCGGCATAGGCGGGCCAACCGCCCACGTCCTGCTCGTTGTCGATGATGCCGTAGTTGCTGCCGTTGCTGCCCGGAGCGGTGAAGTCGCCCCGACGGACGTTCTCCACGATGCGGGCATCCACGGCGTCGCGCTTCAGCGAGGCGCCAGCCAGGCGGAGCACCGACTCGTAGGCGTCCGCAGCGGACTGGGTGAAGGCGGCGGCGTCGGTTGAAACGACAAACTCCTTGGCTGCCAGCAGGGCGTCCACGCCTCCCGACGGCAAAGGTACACCATTCCCCGTGTTCGGCTGCAAGCCTTCGCGGTTATTTTTGTTGACAGCCTCGAGCAGTGGCTTCCAGGCGGAAGGAAGGGACGGACAGGAGTCGTCGAAGAAATTCCCCGACAGGTGGAACGTGCCCCACATGCCGCGCGGGTTCTTCTGCTTGCCGTCGTCGCCGTTGGGCGAGAAGATGCGGTTCACGATGCCCTTCTTCGTGGCGGTGGAGGGTCCCGGCTTGTAGTAGTTGTTCACGAAATTAAAACTTCCGCCTTCGCCGGCATAGCCTCCGTTGGTCGGTCCCCAGTTGTAGAACACGTTGTTGCGCAGGTCCGCCTTCTCCTCGCCGGGGTTGCCCAGCGTGCGGCTGCCGTTCAGGCGCGGGGTGCGGCTGCTGTGGTGTGCCATCAGGTTGTGGTGGAAGGTGGCAGGCGCGCCTCCCCAGATGCCGCCGTAGCCGTGCGCCCCCTTGTCATGGAGCGAACGGGCGAGGCTCTCGGCGAGGATGCACCACTGCATGGTGAAGTTGCGGTTGTCGTAGAAGGAGGCACACTCGTCGGTGCTCCAGCTCATGGAGCAGTGGTCGATGAGGATGTCCCGGTGTCCCTTGCCCCAGATGGCGTCGGCGCCGTCCGCCTCGGTCCCTTGCAGCCTGTCCGCCCCCATACGGAAGCGCAGGAAGCGGATGATGACATTGTCGGCGGCAAGCATCACGGGGTGGTAGCGCAGGCAGATGCCGTCGCCCGGGGCGGTCTGTCCGGCAATGGTCAGGTCGCCGTTGCGTATCACCAGTTCGCTCGTGAGGTCGATGGTGCCGCTCACGGCAAAGACGATGGTGCGCGGTCCGCTCTGCGCGATGGCGTGGCGGAGCGTCCCCACGGAGTTGTCGTCCTTGAGCGAGGTGACGACGTAGACCTTCCCTTCCGCCCCGCCCTTGACGTAGCGGCCCGCCCCGTGTGCACCGGGGAAGGCGGCTATCTGCGAGCGGTCGGGCTTCGGGTAGGTGGGCAGTCCGGGGGTGTCCGGCGTGTCGGTGCCGCCGGGGTTCTCCGGTTGGGGCTTATCGGACGGCTGGGGGTCGTCGCCCGAGCAGGCGGTGCCCCCCGCAAGGAGGGCGCCGCACAGGAGTGTCAGTATCAGTCGGTTCATGCTCATGGCTTCAGTCGCTCAGGTTTCCATACTTGTTGGCTGCACGGACGGTGTAGGTGCCGTCGGCCGAGGGCACGGTGTAGGTCGTCTCCGTGGTCTGTCCCAGCAGGACGCCGTCGCGGAAGACGAGGTAGCACACCGCCCGGTTCAGCCCGTCCCAGGTGAGGGTCGTCCCGTCGAGGGCGACGTGTGCGGGGGCAGGCAGATGCTTGTCGGTATAGTACGAGCGGGGGTCCCATCCGTCGTCGGCGGTGATGATGGCGTCGTAGGTGTACTTGGCGGCGTCGGCTGCATCGAGGACGATGTTGCCCGGGTAGGGCACTTGCTTGCCACCGACGGCAAAGGTCGTCTTGCGCCGGCTGGTGTCAATCGGGTTTCCTTCGGCATCGGTCGTACCGTACTCGCCGTAGACCTTGGGCAGGGCGCCCATGTCCATCCAGCCGGCAGGGTCCAGGGAGACCTTGCAGCGTGTGTCAATCCACACGGCGACGGGCTCCTGCTGCCAGGGGCGTCCGAAGAAGGTCGTCCCGTTCGCCGAGGGCAGTCCGTCGACGGTGCATCCGCGCATGATGTGTCCCCACGCCGTGCCGGGGAAGTGGGCTCCGGCGGTCATCACGTTGCCGCTCGTGCCGACGTTGAAGAAGGTGCTCCGTTCCACCAGCAGGTTGCCGTTGCCGTAGAGGTAGTCGGTCTTTCCCTCAATCCAGCAGCTGTCGGCGTAGTTACGGTTGTTCAGTCCCCTCCACCGGTCGCTCTGGTTGTTGCGCACCCACCAGGTGTCCTGATAGGAGACCATGCGGCAGTTGTAGAGCGAGATGCGGTCGGCGCGTGTCATGAGTGCGTCCGCCTGTCCGTTGGCCGCGCGTCCGCCGTAGACGTCGGCACGTGCGCCGTAGAGGTTGACGAACGAGAGGTTCTCGGCATGGAAGTCGCTCGCCAGCACGAGGCAGACGGCTTCGTTGGCAGAGGTCAGTCCGGTCGTTGCCTGGTAGTCGGGGTTGTATGCCGAGTACTCCCATCCCTCGGGCTTCGGCGTGGCAGGGTCCTTCCACTGCACGCGGTTCAGGAGGAACTGGATGCGTGTGCCCTCGCGCGACTGCCCGATGAGGTGTACGTAGGGCTTGTTCGCCGGGATGGTGATGCACTCGTTGTACGTCCCGTCCGCCACGAAGATGAGGTAGGGCTGCGTGGCGTTCGCGGGAGCCTGGTCGATGGCTGCCTGCACGCTGGTGTAGTCGCCGTGCCCGTTGGCGTCGACGATGGCGTCAAAGGGGTGCGCCTCCACCCGCACGGGGAGGTTCAGGTCCAGTCCGCTGAATACCTGCGCGCCGTCCATGTCGGTCAGTGCGCCCTCGGGGATGAGCAGGCGGATGTGGTCAGCCAGCGGCAGGCTGTAGTGTGCGCGCACCACGTTGTCGGTGATGATGACGCGCACCGGCGTGCCGTTGAGGGTGATGTCCGTGTCCGGAGCCTGACGGACGGACTTCGAGAAGGTCAGTTCGATGACGCCCTCCGTGGGGATGTTGTCATCTTCGTGCGGTGTGTACGACAGCAGGGTGAGTGCCGTGCCGTCCACCGCCTTGTCGTCCTTGCACGCCAGCGCCAGCACGCAGAGCAGCACCACGGCAAGGTTCTTTCCGATGGTTATGATATGGTTCATGGATGAATGAATTGTTCGGTTAATGAGTTTCATTACTTCTCCCACCGCGGGTCGCCGAAGGCGGCATATTCCGTCGGTTTCACACGGAAGTCGCCTGCGCCGGGGTTGGCAAAGAGGTCGGCATCCTTCAGCTCCAGCCTCGTCTCGCCGATGGACGTCTCGAAGGGGCAGTCGGCCGACACGTAGAAGTCCTTGCAGGAGTTCACCGTCGCCGTGGCGATGTTCTGGAAGAACTTGCTTCCGGTGAAGCCACCCATGAGCGTGCGGCTGATGTCGAGCGTGAAGCCTGCCTTGTTGTTGTCGAGGAAGGCGTAGGTGAAGCCGTAGAAGGTGCACTGGTCGATGACCACGCCGACGACGCCTCCGCCCTTGTTCTGCAGGAGGCACTTGCCCGAGCTGTGGGGCACGTAGGTGCACTTCTTCAGGGTCACCGTGCCGAGCGTGAGGCCCGAACCTTCCTGCGACACGAAGCCGTAGCTGCCGATGTCCCTTATCAGACAGTCTTCCGCCACGATGTTGCGGAGGGTACCGGTGCTGTTGCTGCGCAGGCGGAACACGCCGCGTGCCTCGTCGAGGACGCAGGACGTCAGGCTGACGGTGTTGACGTCCGCCTTCGAGCCGTTGAAGTCAAAGAGGTAGTTGTTCGTGCTGCCGTTGGCGAAGAGGTTGAGGTTGTAGAATTCCACCGCGTCCATGTTGCCCAGGAAGCTCAGTCCCTTGGTGCGGAAGGTGTGTGCCTTCTGAGCCGTCACCACGTCGCCGCCCCACACGAGCAGGGAGGTGATGGAGGCGGGAATCTTCGCCGTGCCGCTGGCGGTCAGGTCGACATCGCCCGTCAGGACCACGGCTACCTTGCCGCTGTGGCTCGCCAGGGCAGCGTCCCACTCGTCGGCATTGCCGACGTTCACCTTCGTGTAGTCGGCAGGGATGTCCGCCCACGTCTTGAAGGTCTGGAGGGCACGGACGGTGCGTCCGCGCATCACCGCCACGGTGTAGGTGGTGCTGCCTTTCAGCCCCGTGAGGGTCAGTTGGCGTGCCTGTACCTGTGCGTCGGTCAGGGCGGTCTGCGGCTGGTCGGCGGGATAGACGTCACCCTCGAGGAGGACGTAGCCCGTCAGCCTGCCGATGTTCTCGCCCCAGGTGAAGGTCACCCTCCGGGCAGCGGCGTCGACGGTCACCTCCGAGTCCGCCATGACGGCAGCCTTCGTCTGCACCTCAAGGGTGCCGCGCCGGGTGTCGCCGTTGTAAATCATGAAGGTGTAGGTCACCTTCGGGTCGAGCCCGTCGATGAGCGCCTCGCCGGCGGCGCGTTCCTCAGCGGTCAGCTCGCGGACGGCAGGTTCCTCTTCGTCACGGACGTACTCGATGCGTGTCGCTTCCATCGCGGCATCCCAGGTGAGGCGGACGGACTCGTCCGTCACGTCTTCGTCGGCGACCTTGTGGAATATCTGTTCGGCATCGGTGGTGAACTTGAACTTCTCCGGGTAGACCCAGCGGGAATCCTTGCCCTCGCTCACTGACTTGATGCGGAGGTAGTAGGTCGTCTCGCCCTTCAGTCCGGTGAGGACGTAGGGCGAACGGGTGATGGAGCCGTCGGTGCCGTAGAGCAGGCTTCCGCCTTCGCCCATGGCGCGGTCGTCGTAGAGCGAGTCGGTACTGACTTCGATGAGGTAGGACTGTGTCTTCGGCGTAGCCTCCCACTCCACGGTGGCGGAGAGGGCTTCGGGCTCAACGGAGAGCGACGCCTGCCGTGTGCCGAAGAGGCGGTCGAAGGACGGGTCTGTCGACCAGTCGTTGACATCGCTGCAGGAGGCGATGCCGGCGGCAAGCAGGAACCCGAAGATCCCCGTGCCCAGTATGTGGATGAGTTGTTTCTGTTTCATGACGTTCTGCTTGATGGATTAGAAACCGTATGAGTTCTGTAGTTTGCCGCCCGATGCGGAGAGGGTCGTCGAGGCAATGGGCATCAGGTAGCGGTTCTTCACCTTGACGCCGTCGCCCACCAGACCGGAGGAGATGGACGGGAGGTTGGTCTCCAGCTGCTGTTTTCTCGAGGCGGTACGCTCGCTGCCCCAGAAGCTTACCTCCTTGTCGTAGTCCTCCTTGGTCTTTCCCTCGGGGAGGCCGTGCCACGTGACGGTGCTGAAGTCGATGCGTTTCTTCGTGCCGTCAGTGTAGTTGAAGTAGAGCTTCGCGGGATAGCCGGCGGTCTCGTCGTTCATCTCGCGCAGGTAGTCCTGCTTGAACTGGAGTATCTTCTCCGCCAGCAGGTTCCAGCGGATGAGGTCGTACTTGCGGAAGCCTTCGCCAGCCAGCTCCCAGGCGTTCTCGTCGACAATCGCGTTGAAGAACGTCTGCTTGTCCGCCGACACGCGGTCGATGTAGCGGTCCGCCTCCGCCTTTGCCTCGGCGTCAGTGAACGCACGCAGGTGCACCTCGCGCAACGCCTCCTTGGCGGTCATGCCTGCATCCCCGGGATAGGAGTCCACGGGACTGCCCGACAACTCGTTGAGCGTCTCGGCGTACATCAGCAGCACCTGGGGATAGCGCATGCGCACGCAGTTGATGCCGGTCATCCACTTGGAGTAGCCGGCGGCTGCCGAACGGAGGGCACGGTCGGTGATGGCGGAGTTCATCTTGCGGACGTCCCACTTGCCGCAGTAGAGTTCAAAAGGCTTGTTGCCCATCATGGTCTCCACTGCGCCGTTGCTCTCCTGCCGGAGGTCCCACGGGCAACAGGTGATGTCGCGGCGCGTGTCTCCCGGCTGGTAGGACCAGAAGAGCGTGGAGGTCATCTTCTGCTTGCCCGAAGAGTTGCCGCCGAAGTCGGTCGTCTTGTTGGTGCGGACGCCGATGGTGTAGCCCAGCTCACCGGTAGCCTCGCCGAAGGGCACCTCGAAGAGGTTCTCGCGCCAGGTCTCGTCGAGCTTCAGCTGGTTGAGCAGGTACCACTCGTTCTCGAAGGAGGGGTTGAGGTTGTGCGTGGGGTCCTGAATGACCGCGGAGAGATGCGTCAACGCCCGTTCGTAGAGCGCCTTGCGTGCGGCGGCCCCGGGACGTTGCGTCGGGTAGACGGCATCGGTGTAGGCTGCCGTCTCATAGCCCTCCTTCGCCTGTTCGCGGATGACCCATCCGGCGCGTGTCAGGGCAATCTGTGCCAGCAGGGCGTGGGCATAGCCCCGGGTGACGCGCTCGGTCGTGTAGGTACTGTTCGTGCCTGCCCAGGGCAGCAGCTCGATGGCCTCGTCGAGGTCGTTCATCAGCGTGTCGAGGATGACGTCGCGGTCGGTCTTGCCCAGGTAGGCGTTGGAGAGGTCGGGCTTGGAGGATTCGAGCTTGAGGGGGATGTCGCCGAAGAAGCGCACGAGGTCGAAGTAGACCATGGCGCGTATCGTCAGCGCCTCGCCCTTGTAACGGCGCATGGCAGTGGCGTCAGCGCCCCCGGCATGGAGCAGCGGGCTCTTGTCGATGCCCTCGATGGCGAGGTTGGCGTTCTCGATGATGCCGTACATGGCGTCCCAGAGCCGCGCGATGCGGTTCCAGCCGGCGAAGGAGTTGTAGTTCATCACACCACGCTCGTTGCTTGCCGTGGCATTGTCGCCCAGTCCGTCGATGAGCTCACAGTCGGTGTTGGTGCTCCAGACGATGGGGATTGCCTGCGAGTAGGTGTCATCCTGCGCCATGGCGCCGTAGAGCTTGTTGATGGCAAGCCCGGTGTAGTACGCCGAGCCGAAGACGTTCTGTCCGGTCATCTCCGACGGCGAAGTCTGGTCCAGGAAGTCGGAGCACGACGTGGCGCCCAGCAACCCGGCAGCCAGACAAAGAATCTTGGTGATATGTTTCATAAGTCGTATACGTTTGCGGTTAGAATGAGATGTTGATGCCTCCCACGTAGGAGCGGCTCTTCGGGTAGGCGGCGTAGTCGATGCCGGGGTTCAGCGGGTTCTTGCGGCTGCTGGTGTCCACCTCGGGGTCCGCGCCGCTGTAGCCGGTCCAGCAGAAGAGGTTGTAGCCGGTGAAGTAGAGGCGCACGTTCTGCAGGAAGACCTTCTTGACCCATGCCTTGGGCAGGGTGTATCCCACGGTGAGGTTGTTCAGGCGCAGGAAGGAGGCATCCTCGACGGCGTAGTCGATGAGCTGCATCCGGGTCACGGCGACGGGGCTCCACGTCGAGGCTCCGGCGTTCAACTCGTTGAGGCGGTTGATGATGCCGCGCTCGCCGCCGTAGGTGTCCAGCACCTGCGAGTTGGGACGCGCCAGGTTCATGCCGTTCGCCGGGTCGATCCAGGTGTAACGCTTGCCCAGGGCGAAGTCGTCGTTCAGGTTGTAGTTGGGCGAGGTGCCCGCGAAGAAGGAGGTGATGAGCTTCGTGCCGTTGATGATGTCCCCGCCGAGCGAGTAGTTGAAGAAGGCGTTGAAGTCGAAGTTGCCCAGCGTGCCGTTCAGTCCGAAGCCGCCGGTCCACGGTGCGACGGTGTTGCCCAGACGCTGCTTCACGGGGTTGCCGTCGGCATCGGTCACGAGCTTGAGTCCGCCCGGATAGAGGGCTCCGCCGGTGATGGAGGCGCTGTTGTCCCGTACGCCATCCTTGAGCACCCAGCCCGTGCCGTTCATGATGAGCTCGCCGGTGGGGTTCGTCACGGGGTCATAGGCGGTGAAGAAGCCGTTCGTGCGGTAGCCCCAGACCTCGCCCACGCGTCCGCCTTCCTCGACGGGGAAGTTCTCATACTTCTCGATGTTCGAGCCGGACCACGAGTAGTTCTGCGACCAGGGGTTCTCGGACGCGAGCTTGTCGATGCGGTTGCGGTTGTACGCCACGTTGGCGGTGAAGTTCAGCGTCGCCTGCTTCGTGTCGAGAATGACGGCGTTCAACGTCAGCTCGACGCCCTTGTTCGAGGTCTGGCCCATGTTCTGGTACTGGTAGTTGTAGCCGGTGTTGGAGGGAATCTCCGCCTGCATCAGCAGGTCACGGGTGGTGTTCCAGTAGAAGTCGAGCGAGCCGCTGAGCCGGTTGTTCCAGAAGCCCCAGTCGACACCGACGTTGCGGGTGATGGTGGTCTCCCATTTCAGGGAGGGATTGTAGAGGTTCCGCCCGAGCTCGATCATGTTGCCCTGCGTCTCGCCGAAGTAGGGGAACTTGTTCGCGCTGCCGGCTGCCGAATAGGTGGTGTAGATGAGGCCGGACTTGATGCGGTTGTTGCCGGCGGTTCCGTAGCTCAGGCGCAGCTTCAGGTTCGAGAGCCAGCCCTTCGTGCCTGCCATGAACTTCTCGTCGGAGAGTCGCCAGGCAAAGGCGGCAGAGGGGAAGACGCCCCAGCGGTTGCCGTCGGCGAACTTGCTCGACCCGTCGGCACGCACTGCCACGGTGAAGAGGTAGTTGTCCGCCAGCGTATAGTTGACACGTCCGAAGAACGAGAGGAGGTTGTCGTCGGCGTCGATGGTGGTGTTGTTCAGGTAGGGCGTGCCCAGTCCGGTGTTGGCGAGGACCTCGTCGATGGTCATCGACACGGGGTAGTTCACGGAGACGATCTCCTTGTCCTTGCCCGCGCTGCTGTTGACCTCATGACCGAGGAGGACGTTGATGCGGTCCCTGCCGCCGAAGAGCTTCCTGTTGTCGTACGTCAGGGTGTTGGCGTTGCGCCAGGTGCGGCCGGTGTCGTGGTTGTAGGAGTGCTGCGGCTGTCCCATGCCGGGCCAGCGTGAGTTGGCGGTGGCGTCGGAGCCCCATGCCTGCTCGGTGTCGTCGTAGTCCCAGCGGTAGCCGAACTCGGAGCGGAAGGTGAAGCCCTTGAACGGCTTCCAGTTGAGCCCTACGTTATAGTTCTGCTGCAGGCGGCGGCGCTTCTTCCAGGTCGCCAGGAGACGTTCGAGCGGACTGCGCCGTGTGCTGACGGCATCCTCGGTGTTGTCCGTGTCCTCGCTGAGCTGCCGGACGGGTGCGAAGCGTGCGGCGTTGAAGACGATGGAGGTGGCGGCGTTGCTCTCGTTGGTGTCGGCACCGCCGCTCAGTCCGTCGAGCACGCTGTAGCTCAGGCGGGCGTTGAAGTCGAGCGAGAGCCACTTGTTCAGCTCGGACTTCAGCTTGGCGTTGACGTTGTCCTTGCGGTATCCGGAGGCGAGCATGATGCTGTTCTCGTCGCTGTGCGAGTAGCTGACGTTGTAGGTCAGGTCCTTGTTGCCGCCGCTGACGTTCAGGTTATACTGGAGCTGGTTGCCCGTGCGTCCGAAGATTTCGTCCTGGTAGTCCGTTCCGGCGACCGAACGCCAGATTTCGAGGTCCTCGAAGTTGCCGTACGTCTGGTTGCCCTGCTCCCACTGGTAGTACGCGTAGTCATAGGGGTTGAGCACCTTGGTCATCTTCGTCACCTTCTTCCAGCCGTAGGATGCGCCAAAGTCCACCTGGGTCTTGCCCTCGCGTCCGCTCTTCGTGGTGACGATGATGACACCGTTGGCGCCACGTGCGCCGTAGATGGCGGTCGACGAGGCATCCTTGAGCACGTCGATGCTCTCAATCTCCGAGGGAGCGATGTCGCTGATGCTCGACACCGGGAAGCCGTCGACGATGTAGAGGGGCGAGTTGTCCTGCGAGAGGGAGCCGCCGCCACGTACGCGTATCTTCACGTCGGCGTCGGGAGAGCCTTCCGTGGTGGTGATGTTCACGCCGGCGAGCTTGCCGGACAGTGCCTCGGTGACGTTCGCCACCGGGACGTTGGCGAGGTCCTCCGCCTTCACGGACGAGACGGACCCGGTGAGGTCGCGTTTCTGCACCGTGCCGTAGCCGATGACCACGACCTCGTCGAGTGTCTTGGTATCTTCCTCCAGCGTCACGCTCAGCGGCTGTTTGGCATTCTCCACACGTACTTCGCGCGTGCGGTATCCGATGTAGGAAAAGACAAGGGTTGCTCCCGGCTTCACGCCCGTGAGCTTGAAGTTGCCGTCAAAGTCGGTCACAGCACCTGCCTTGCCGTCCTTCACCTTCACGCTCACGCCGATCAGCGGTTCGCCCGAAGCGTCCTTGACCGTGCCCGAGAGGCTTTGTCCCTGAGCAAAGGCGGTGAAGCTGCATGTTCCAGCCAGCAGGACAGCCGACATGCGGCCGACCATCATCTTCATGTCAGTCATAAGAATAAAGAGTTTTAGGTTATGGGAACGGCTCTTTGCAACCGTCCGTTCCAGGTTATGTTAGATAGATTACGATTCATCAGGCAAACGGCGCAAAAATAAGGGATAGAGCGCACACGCGCACAGGAAACTTGTCAAAAATCCACGCCCCGTGACAGATAGTCCACCCTTTCGAGCAGATAGTCCACTCCGGACAAAAAGACGCACGGGCGTCCGCCCCGGAGTGGGGTGGCAACGCCCGTGCGTCACTGGTTGTTCCGTATGCTCCCGGGGGAGCGCAGGCTCACTTCTTCTTCTTCAACGGAGAGTCGCTGATGACCTTTGCCTCGTAGTCGAACTTGGCGAAGCCCTCCTTCAGCTTGTCTACCGACGTCTTGTCAGCATCGTAGACGATGGTCACGGTGCGTGTCTTCACGTCGGTGTCGAGCTTCTTCAGCCCCTTCTCGAAGCTGATGTTGTCCTTCACCTTCTTCTCACACATCTCGCAGTGCATCTGCTGCACCTTGAAGATGACCTTACGCATGTCCTTGGCGGACACATTCAGGCTGCCCAGAGCGACAGCCAACAGGAAAATCAATCCAATCTTTTTCATACGTCTTTCAGTTTTTAAGTGTATATAATAAGGTGTTCACTCGCGGAACCATCCCTTGTCAATCGTCCATGATTCATGAAAGAAGTCTCCAATTGTCAATTGTCAATTATCAATTGTCAATTGTCAATTGCCCCGTGGCAGGTTGAAGCGGACGCCGATGTAGCCGGTCGCCCCGTGCATCGGTCCCCACACCATCGTGGCATCGAACGTGTCGCCCCACGGGTTGTCGGCGCCGATGATGGGGTTGCGCTGCTTGAAGTTCGTCAGGTTCTCGCCACCGACATACACGGACCAACGGCGGAAGAAGCGCGTCACCTGCATGCTGAGCTGCCCGAAGGAGCCGTAACGCTCGCCCCACGACAGCGAGCCGTCAGCCAGCGTGTACGGTTTCGGCATCCGTCCGCCACCGTTCTGCTGCCACGTCGCGTCGAACTGCCACTTGCCCAGCGGAGTCTTGTAGGACGCCGTCAGCAGTCCCTTGTAACGCCCCGTGAGCGCCTTCTCGTAGAGCACGCCGCCGATTTCGTGCCGCACGTTCGTCCACCGCCAGGCTGCCGTCAGGTTGAAACCGGCAAAGAACGGATAGCTCGCCTCCACCTGGAACACGTGGGAGTAGGAGCGTCCGTCGAGGTTCGTAAACGCGACCTCGTGCGCGTTGCTCTCCATGTCCACCACCACCTGGTTGAGGAAGTCGGTGTAGTAGTACTCGGCGTTCAGCGTCAGCGTCTTGTCCGCCACGGGGATGGAGGTCGCCACGCTCACGCCGTAGTTCCATGCCTCCTCCTGCTTCAGGTCGTCCGCCAGACGCACCGCGCGGCTGCTCGCCAGCAGGTAGTTGTTCTCTGCCAGCACGTGGTTCGTGCGGTAGCCCTTGCCGACGGACGCGCGGAAGGTCACGATGTCGTTGGGTGCATAGCGGACGTTGGCACGCGGGGTGAAGAACGAGCCATGGAGGTTGCTGTAGTCCCCGCGCACGCCTGCCATCAGCGTCAGCTTGTCCGACGGCTTGTAGGTGTACTGTGCGTAGAGTCCCGTCACCGCCTCCTTGTCCAGCCGACGGGAAGGCTCCAGGGCGGCATCGTTCGTCAGGCGGAAGTGCTGCGCGTAGTGGTCGTAGTTGAAGCTCACGCCCGTGGAGAGGGAGTGCTGCGGGGTGAAGTCGGTCTCAAAGATGAGCGAGGCATAGGCGTTCTGCTGGTCGACGTCGTAGAGCTTGCGTCCGTAGGAGGCGTCCATGTCGTGGAGCGTGCCCGAGAGGATGAGCGCCAGGTTGGTGTTGTGCTCTCTGTCGAAGACGAGCGCCTGCTTGACGAACGCCTCGTAGCGGTCGGTGTTGATGCCCACGCGGTAGGGGTCGGCAGCCGCATGCCCGCCGTGCGACACCTGTCCGCTGGTGCGGTCCTCGCGCAACGCCTTGATGCCTGCCTGGAAGATGTAGCGGTCGCCCATGTACGCCCAGCGGTTGAAGAGGTTGTACTGCTCCACCATGGGGAGGTCGGCAAAGCCGTCGTCGTTGGCATCGTGGCTGCGCGTCTCGTTCTCATAGTGCGCCAGGAGCATGGTGCTCCACTTGTCCGTCAGCTTGACCGACGCGTCGGCGTTCGCCTCATAGCGTCCGGTGGTACTGCCGAAGAGGTTGGCAGATACCCAGTCGGCGTCGGCAGCCTGCGGCTTCTTGAACTCGATGTTGATTTGCCCGGTCAGCGCCTCGTAGCCGTTCTTGACGGACGAGGTGCCCTTGCTCACCTGGATGCTCTGCATCCACGGTCCGGGGACGTAGCCCAGGGCGTAGGGCGCGGAGGCTCCGCGGAAGTTGGGGATGTTCTCGGTGAGCAGCTGGACGTAGGTGCCCGAGAGGCCCAGCAGACGGATTTGCTTGGCTCCCGTGGCGGCGTCGGAGTAGTTGACGTCGACCGACGGGTTGGTGACGAAGCTCTCGCCGAGGTTGCAGCAGGCGGCGCGGAACAGCTCTTCGCGCGACACCATGTCGGTGTTCATCACACTGCCACGCAGCTTGCCGAGGGTTATCTTGCGGGCAGTGACGTTGACCTCGGCCAGCTCCATGCCTTCGCGCAGGACGATGTCGATGTACTCCTGTTCGGGAGCGATGGTCAGCGTGTCGGTGGCGAAGCCGATGCAGCTCACCACGAGCCGGTCGGCAGTGCCCGTACGTTTCAGGGAAAAGGCGCCCTGGAGGTCGGTGCTCGTGCCCGTCTTCGAGCCGAGCCACACGATGTTGGCGCCGGGAATAGTCTCACCGTTGGCGTCCGCCACGCTCCCGGAGAGCACGCGGTCGGACCCTGCCCGGACGCTCACCGCCCAGGCCAATGCAAAGAGGGGAAGTATAAGGTGTTTCATACGTACTTGGTTCAATTGACAAGGGACAATTGACAGCGGACAATTGCCTCGCGGCGTGAAAACGCCGCCCACGGACAATTGGCAATGAGCAATCGCCTTGCAGTCTGGAAATGAATAATTCGATTCGGAATCGCCTTGCGGCGTGGAAAACGGACGGTGCGGTTGACAACGTCCCCATTGACCGGTCTCATGCGACACGGGAAGCAGTCACGACAGACTGACATGCCTCCTGCCCAATGGAGACACGCGCATGGTCAATGGTCAATTGCCAACTGTCAATTGACTAAATAATCAGTACGGAATGAAAGGTCAGGATATGCCTGCCCGTCAGTGGGGGCGCATGCGTGGTGACGAAGGTCTCCGTCGCCGTCTCGGGCGTACGCTCGGGAAGCAGGCATACGGGTTGCATCACCTGACAGCACGCCACCATCGGCAGCAGGGTCTGTATGTGGTTTATGAAGAAGTCCGCCTGATAGGAAAGGCTCAGGCAGGTGCACGCCTCGCTCACATGTACCCCGTCGGGGGATGCCGCGGCGGTCCTCTCCGCACAACACGTCGGACGCTTCACGGCGTGGTGTCCGTGCATGGGGCAGGACTCCTCCATCCGGCAGTTGTCCGAGCAGATGTGGAGCTGTGTCATCCCGGTCCCCAGACAGAAGAAGGTCAGGGACAGCACGAGGGCGATTATGTGATACAAGCGTTTCATCGGGTGCAAATTTAAAAACATTCCAAATAACAAAGCAAGCCAAACAGGCCCGAAATAATATATTTTCAGAAGAATTAAGAGGGACGGACGCTCCCCTCACTTCCTCCCCGCACACTCCCCGCATGACTTTTCCTTGACAAAAACCACTACTTCCCCGCACCGTTTCTCCCGTCATCACACCCCCGACAGAGGAAACTCCGGCACGCCCGACGGGGGCTAAACGAGCGCAGAAAGCCACCCGCGTATCTCACTGATTATCAACATTCAAATGAGTAGCTTCGTACGGACGTGTCCGTACCGTCGTGCGGACGCGTCGCCACGCTCGTGCGGACACGTCCGTACGAACGTAGGAACACGTCGGTACGAAACGGGGGATGCGTCCGCACAAAACCGGGGATGGGGCAGGCGGCTTCCGCTGGTCCGGAACCGGGGGAAAGGCGGTGCGTCCGTCGGTGAGAAAAAAGGGGACAGACAAAGCAACCTTCCCCACCCTCCCGGCAGGGATGCGCCGTCCGGTGACTAGTCCTTCGGGGCAGCCTCATCGGGGCGGATGAGCTTCTCCAGCTTTTCAGCCAGGTCACGGAAGTGGCGGTAGTCCGTCGTGCCCTCCCGGCAGCCGGCAAGGCGTTCGCGGACGTCAGCAGCCAGCGCCTCGACGTGTGCCTGCACCGCCAGACGGGCGTCGGAGCGTTCGAAAGCCAGGTTGGCGTTCCGTGCCTCCGGAGTCGCCGGGCGCAGCATGTTCTCCAGCAGACGGACGTACTGACGCTCCAGCTGACGGGTGTAGTAGGCGGTGCGCTCCGGCACCCCGTCGGTGGACCGCCACACGGCACGATGGACGTCGGCGAGGTAGTCGCTCACGGGATAAGGCTCGGAGGCGACGTAGGAAGCGTTGTCCAGGTTGGCGAGCAGACCCGGGGCGAGCAGGTAGGACAGCACCGTGCTCTGCCGGTCGTAGATTTCCGTCACGGGGTCGACCTTGTCGACACACTGCACCACCTCGACGGGATAGAGCCACAGGGGCGCGTCGAAGAGGTTGCGTCCGAACCACTCCACGGCTTCCCGCTGGCGGGAGGCACCGACGAAGTCGCGAAGGCGTCCCCCGGGCAGGTTGCCCTCATAGCGTCCCAGGATGTTCTTCTGCACGTGCCACACATACTTGATGTACTGGGCACGGACGGCATTGTAGATGTCCTGCAGGTCGTCATGGCGTCCGTCGGGCTGACGGGTCCAGTCCAGGATGTGCTCCATCACGCGGCGCAGGTTGCGGATGCCGTACTCGTTCGCCTTCATGTTGTTGTCGCCCAGGTCCTCGCTCTGGCTGCGCGGGTCGGCTCCCTTGCCCTCGTCGCCCACATAGAACAGGCGCGGGTCGTCCTTCAGACGGCGGGTGACCTCGGCACGCAGGGCTTCCTGCTCGGTCCACGGGTCGCCCTCGTCGCTCCAGCGGTAGCCCCACTCGACCGCCCATCGGTCATAGACGCCAATGCGCGGGAAGAGCCCCCGGGGCGAGATGCGGTCCTCCGGCTGCGCCACGTAGTTAAAGCGCGCATAGTCCATGATGGACACCGTGTGCCCGTTCGCCTCGACCCACCGCTTGTCGCGAAGCTTCTCCACGGGTGTGGCGGAGCTGGCAGCCATGTTGTGGCGCAGGCCCAGCGAGTGTCCCACCTCATGGGAGGAGACGAAGCGGATGAGGCTCCCCATCAGTTCGTCGTCGAAGGTCATGGTACGTGCCCGCTTGTCGAGCGGTCCGCACTGCACCATGTACCACTTCTTGAGCAGGTTCATCACATTGTGGTACCAGCAGACGTGGCTGTCGATAATCTCCCCGCTGCGCGGGTCTACGATGCGGGGACCATAGGCGTTCTCCTGCTCGGACGGCAGGTAGCGGATGACGCTCAGGCGTGCGTCGTCCAGGCTCATCGTCGGGTCGTCGCCCCACTCGCGTGCCTGGATGGCGTTCTTGAAGCCGGCTGCCTCGAAGGCGGCGTTCCAGTCCTCGACGCCAGCCTTGAGATAAGGCACCCACTTCCTGGGCGTCGCCGGGTCGATGTAGTAGACGATGGGACGCTTCGGCTCGGTCAGCTCCCCGCGTCGGTAGGCAGCGGGGTCCTTGGGTTCGAGGCGGTAGCGGTGGATGATGTCCTCCCGGCGCGTCTTCTGCTGCGTGTCGGAGAAGAGGGTGAAACCGTTCTGGAAGTAGCCCACCCGCTCGTCGGCAAAGCGCGGACGCATCGGTTCCCGCGGCAGGAGGACGATGCTCGTGTTGAGCTTCAGCGTGACGGCGCCGCTCTGTGACGCCGGGAACTTGCCGGCAGACACGGCATAGGTGCGCAGCGTCTGTACCTCGGTGTTGATGGGATAGGTCTTGATGGTGTCGATGAAGGAGCGGTCGCGCTGCAGCGTGCCCACACTGACGGTCTTGCGGTCGGCAGTGTTGAGCCCCGTCAGCTTGGAGTCCTCGAGGAAGAAGGAGGTGACCTTCACGAGCCGTGCCCCGCCTTCGGGATTGCGCCCGACGACGTCGAACCGTCCGATGATGGGGTCCACGGTGGAGGCACGCAGCGAGCGGGCAATGCGGTCGCCCTCGGGTGCGAACTGTGTCTGCACATATTCGCGCAGGAAGAGCGTCTGCCCGTCATGCTCCTCCCAGTAGACGACGCTGTGGTTGACCTCCTCGCCGCTCAGCAGCTTGAACCCCTCAGGGACGGCAAGGAAGCGCGTCACGCTGAGCAGGTGCCGTCCCAGGAGCGAGTCGGGCACCTCGAGGTACCAGTCCTTGTCGATGTGGCGGACGGTGAACAGTCCGTGCTGTTCGCTGCCCCCTTTGGCAACCAGCTTGGTGTAAACATTGTCTACGGACGTGGAGTCCTTTCCCGCCCCGTGTGCCGCCGGGGTCAGGAGCAGGCAGACAAACGCTGCCCGGAGAATTTTTCCAATCATGTCTTTTCTGTCTTTATCGTTCTGCCGACGGGTGAGGCCTCAGCCCCTGCCCCGCCGGCCGGTTCATGCCTGTTCATCGGGATTCGCGGGGGTCACGGTCCGCACCGGCGGACCTCCCCGTTCCCCCTGTCATTGTCCCCTTGCCTGCCGGGTCACTCGTTGGGTGTCAGGTTGGGGTTCTTCGTACGCGCATCCTTCGGGAAGGGGATGACATAGAGCGACGACTGCGGGTCGAGCGTATACGTCTGCTGGGGCACGTCGGTCGTCACGACGGGGAAGAGGCGGGTGACGGTCCTGGCATACGCCGCCTCGGTGTTCAGCCGCTTCAAGTCCCAGAACCGGCTGAAGCCGAAGAGCAGCTCCTTCCGCCGCTCTTCGATGACCAGCCGCACGGCGTCCTCCACCGTTCCGGGGTCGGAGAGCACGGCGCCCTCGCCGGCAATGCGATGCCTGCGCAACTCGTTGAGGGTCTCGACGGCACCTGCCGTGTCGCCCAGCCGTGCCTTCGCCTCCGCCAGGATGAGGTAGACTTCCGCCGTACGCATACCCACCGCCATGTACTGGAACTTGGAGTAGGTGATGGATGCGTTCCACAGGGCGGCACCCGACCCCTCGTCGAAGTAGTAGATGCTGTTGCCCGTGGTCTTGAAGAAGAGGTTGAAGCGCTGGTCGTCCGTCCCGAAGAGCTGCACCAGCTCGGGGCTAATCATGCCGTAGCAGTACGTCGGGTTGTCCGAGTAGCTGCCCATGTAGGCATAGTTGAGCACCTCGGGGTTGCCGCCCTTGGCATAGCGCGTGTCCTTGAGCGGACCACCGGCCGCCGCCAGCTCGTTGTAGTCGATGAGGTCGTCCTTCAACGCCAGCGATGCCTCGGCAGCCTGACGCGCCTTCTCCCAGTCGCGGTGGAAGAGGTAGACGCGCGCCGCCAGCGCATGGCCGAAGGCTTTCGACGGATGGTAGACGCTCTGCGGCTCCTCCTGCAGCAAGGGGAGTGCCTCCTCGATGTCGCGGATGATGAAGTCGTAGACGGCAGCCACGGTCGACTTGGCGGGGGTCACCTCCAGGTCATAGCGGTCCATGATGGCGATGCCCGGGTCGCTTCCGGCGGTCTCGGGGTCATACGCCCGGGCGTAGGTGTTGACCAGGATGAAGTGGTCCCACGCACGCAGGAGGCGTGCCTCGGCGCGTGCCAGCTCCTTCAGCGAGGCGTCGCCCCGGCTCTCGCCGACGAGCGAGATGACTATGTTCGAGCGCAGGATGTAGCTGTAGCAGTTGGCGTAAAGGTTGTTGTCGCTCAGCTCCAGCCGGTCGCCGGCAGTGTTGAAGGTCATGTTGATGCCGTCGTAGGTGATGAACTCGTTGCCGATGATGTTCGATTCCTTCGCCCACACGTTGTCGCTCAGCAGGGCGAAGGACGTGGGGTAATAGGCGCGGTTGGGCAGGACGACCAGGTCGTAGTACGTCTCGGTGGAGTCGACGGTCTGCTGCCCCTTCGGGGTGATGTCAATGTAGTGTTCGCATGCGGTGAAGGCCAGCAGCATGCAAACGAGGTAGATATGAGTCAGTGTACGCATAGGATTCAGGATGTCTGGGGGTTAGAAACTCGTGGAGATGCCGAAGGAGTAGGTCGTCGGCAACGCCATGGAACGCGAGCCGGCGTTCAGCCCGTAGCTCTCGGGGTCGATGTGGCTGCCCGCCTTGCACCAGGTGAGGAGGTTGTCCGCCTGTACCCTCAGCCTCAGCGAGGTCAGTCCCAGGCGGCGGCATGCCGCGTCGGGGAGCGACCAGCCCAGGCTCACGCTGCGCAGCTTCACGTAGTCGGCGTCCTTCACGTTCAGGTCGCCGTAACGCCACCAGCTGTCGAAGGTCGAGGCGTAGGTGCGGTTCTCGACGGGCATGTCCAGGTAGAGGCGCACCCGGTCGGCGGGTGTCCCGGTGGTCCAGCGTTCGGTGATCTCCTTGACGGTCTGCGTGCCCATCTGGTCACTCATGCTCGCCACGGCATCGCGCAGCTTGTGCCCGCCACCGAAGACGAAGAAGGCGTTGAAGTCGAAGCCGCGCCACTTCACGCGCCAGGTTGCGGAGCCATGGTACTTGGGCGTGAGCGTGCCCATGTTGACCAGGTCGTCGGTACCCCTGAGCGACGTGGTGATCTCGTCCACGGTGCCGTCGTCGTTGAACGTCACGAGCGGGTTGCCATCCTTGTCGAGCGCGACGGGATAGCCGTTCTCGATGCTGCCGATGCGGTATGCCCACAGGGTGTTATAGCTCGTCCCCTCGATGAAGTAGTTGGTCGGTGCCTGGATGAAGCTGGTGGCGGACGCGGTCTCATCGTGGTCGACACGCAACATCTTGTTCTTGTTGTACGCGAAGTTCAGGTCCAATCCCATCTGCCAGTCGTTCCGGTCGAGCAGGTCGGCAGAGAGCGACAGCTCCACGCCGCGGTTGCGCATCTCGCCGTTGTTGACCACGCGCGACTTGGTGCCGATGGTCGGGTCCATGTAGCGGCGCACGAGCAGGTCGGACGCCTGCCGGTTGTAGTACTCGATGCTTCCCCGCAGGCGGCCTGTCCACAGACGGAAGTCGACACCCAGGTTGAGCGTGGCGGTCTTCTCCCAGCGGAGCTTCGGGTTGGGCAGGTCGTCGTCGTCGAAGGTCAGGTAGTTGGTCCGTATCGGGTTGCTCTGTGTCTTCTGCTTGACGATGAAGTAGGTGGTCGAGCTTTGGTCCACATTGCCGTTGATGCCGTAAGTGGCGCGCAGCTTCAGGTGGTCGAGCCAGCCGGCGTCCTCCAGGAAGGCTTCTTCCGAGAGCGCCCACGAGCCTCCCACCGACCACAGCGGGTGACGCTGGTTGCGGATGTCGAGTCCGAACAGGTCCGCCTGGTCCCAGCGGATACTGCCCGACAGGTTGTAACGGGAGCGGTACGAGTAGTTGGCATTGGCATAGAACGAGGCATAACGGTGGCGCACCTCACGGAGCGTGCTGGGCAGTCCGCCCAGGGTAATGCGGTTGCCCGAGAGGGCGCTCGTCCCGATGCCGTCCTCCAGCTCCTGCCAGTCCATGACGGCAGAGGCGAGCGTCTGCGGGTCGTAGCCGTAGAAGAGTTGTGTGAGCGTTTTGGGAATCTTGTTCTCACGGAACTCCAGACCGGTGAGGGCGGTCACCGAATGGTCGCGCCACGAGTAGTCGAAGTCGAGCTGGTTGCGGAGCGTGTAGCGACGGCTGCCCACCTCGGTCTGGTAGAGCCTGCCGCCGGCAGGCAGCAGCGCCGTACCCGATTCGTCGACCATGCTGTTGTGGGTCATGCGCATCAGGTAGGAGTCGGCGGTGTCGAGGGTCTCGCTCTCGCCGTAGTTCCATTCGTACTGGTACATGAAGTTGTAGCGGAACATCTTCAGGAACTTCGCCTCGAGGCTGACGAAGGGGCGCAGGCTGACGTCGTGCGCACGGGTCGTGCCCTCCTGCAGGGCGTCGAGCACGTTGAAACCAAACGACTTGTAGGGTTCCGTCCCCTCGTGGGCTGCCACCACGCTGCCGTTGTAGGCACTGCCGGCGTATCCGCCCACATTGACGTAGGGACTGGTATAGCGGCTGCCGTCCGGAGAGAGGATGCGCTCGTAGCGTTGCTGGAGATTGTAGGACGTGTAGAGGGTGTTGGCAGTCTCGTTCCGGTCGAGCGAAGCGTCGATGCCCAGGTTCACTCCCAACCAGGGCGTGACGGCATAGTGAGACTTGTAGTAGAGCGAGAAGCGCCGTCCCCCGTCGCTGATGACACGGCCGCGCTCCTGCTCGTAGCCGAAGGAGGCGTAGTGGTTGTTCCCGCCGTTGCGGTGGGAGAGGCTGACGTTGTAGCGTTGGGTCAAGGCGGTGCGCCAGGCGTGGTCACGGTACTCACGGTAGTAGTCGTTGCCGCGCCACTCGGCAAGCGTGGCGTCCACCTCGTCAGCCGTCAGGGTGCCGTTCTCCCGGTCGAGGTAGAGCTGGAAGAGAGGGTTGTAGTAACCCGAACGGTAGGACGAGAGGAAAGCCTCGGCACTGCCCGTCTGTGCCACCTGGTCGTCAAAGACCGCCGTCTGGTAGTCCATGATTTCCGCCGTGGAGGCAAGCCCCAGGTTGGAGAATGAGGGCTTGGTGGTGACGAACCAGTCGGCGTTGATGTGCACCGCGGTCTTCTCGCCGCGCGCCTGTTTGGTCGTGACCACGATGACGCCGTTGGCTGCCAGTGCGCCGTAGATGCTGGCGGCGGCAGCGTCCTTGAGCACGGTGATGCTCTCCACGTCATAGGGGTTGATGTCGTTGAGCGTCATGGTGGTGGGCATGTCGTCAATGACAATAAGGGGCTGCGTGCCCACCTCGCTGGAGAAGGTGCCGACGCCGCGCAGGATGGGCGACATCTCGCCCGTGTTCGCGTTCAGGTTCAGCTGGAGGCCAGCCACCTTGCCTTCGAGGGCGGACGCCAGGTCGGTGTGCATCTGCTCGTTGAGCGCCTCGGCATCAACGAAGCCGTAGGAGGCGGTGGAGCGTTCCTTGCTGATGCGCTGGTAACCGGTCACGACGACCTCGGACACCAGCCGGTGGTCCTCCTCGAGCGTGATGAGCAGGTCGTCGGCACCCAGGCGCACGCGCACCTCGCGCTCCTTCCTGCCGATGTAGGACACACGCAGGACCACATGGTCCTCTCCGCTACGGATACGCCCGATGCGGAAGTATCCGTTCACATCGGTTGCCATGCCGCGGCGGCTGTCCGTCAGCATGACGTTTGCCCCGATGAGGGGCTCTCCCTGCTCATCGACCACCCGTCCGGCGACAAAGCTCTCGCGCACATCGCCGGTGGACGGCTTCACGCGGATGAGGTAGACCCCGTCGCGGTAGGTACAGGTCAGTCCGGTGCCTTCGAGCAACGCGGCGATGACATCGCCCACCTCGCGATTGGTGAACGAGCAGGCGCGGCAGCGGATGCCGGCGGCACGGTCGGTATCATAGACCAGTTGGACGTTGCTCTGTCTGATGATTTGCTGGAACGCCTGGTCGAGGTTCCCTTCCCCGAGCTTCAGGCTGACTTGTTGCGCCCGGCAGGGCAGCAGCGAGGCCAGACCGACGCCGAGCAACAGAGTCGCACGGACGAGGCTTTTCCCGGAACAAGCAGGAGTAGTCGTAGATTTCTTTCTCATATATATAGAACGTATTAAGGGGTAATCACGATGTTGCGGCCCTCGATGCGGAAGGTCAGACCCGTCGTCGCCTCGTAGCTGCGCAACAGGACGCGGATGTCCTCGTGGCGGTTGAGCCGTCCCGAGAGACGGATGCGACGTGCCTCGTCGGAACGGAACACGGGGGTGAAGTCGTACCAGCGGGCGAGCGTGGTCATGATGCTCTCCAGCGTCTGTCCGCGGAAGACAAAGCGGTGGTCCACCCACGCGGTGTAGACCGACGGGTCGACGGTGGTGACGGTCGTGTGCCCGTCGGCGTCACAGGTCAGCAGCTCCGACGGACGGAGACGCACCGTCTGTCCGCCTTGTGCGGGACGGAAACCGATGCTGCCGCTCACGAGCACGGCGGCAAAGGGGCTGTCGGCGTAGTCGGTCACGTTGAACCGTGTCCCGTAGACGGTGATGTCGCCCCGTCCCGTGCGGACGATGAAAGGCTTGCGGGCGTCATGCGCCACCTCAAAATACGCCTCGCCCTGCAACTCGACGCGCCGTTCGCTCCCGGTGAAGTGGACAGGATAGCGCAGGCGGGTCATCGAGTTGAGCCGCACCTTCGTGCCGTCGGGCAGGACGTAGGCATACTCCCCTCCGGCAGGAATGTCGAGCGTGTTGTACGCCGACGGGGCGTCGCCGGCGGCAGCCGTCCGGTGCAGGGAGTCCGTGAGGGCACGTACGTCCTCTCCGGTCATCTCCTCCAGCTCGAACTGCCGTCCGTCAGCCAGCGTCAGGGTCGCCACCGCACGCCCGGGCTGTATCTCGATGGGCGCGAGGGCAGCCGTCCGTCCGTCGGCATCCTCTCGTCCGTCCGTGCCCTGCCCGACGAAGAGCACGGCGAGCACGAGGCAGGCAGCGGCAGCAACGGCGAGGGAGACACGCCCCCACAGGCGGCGCAGGCGCCGTCGGCGGAGCTCCCGGCTGAAGCGGTCCGCCATGCGGCGTCCGTAGCCGGAACGTTCCAGCTCCAGCAGGCGGTCCGCCGGGCAGTCTTCATCGAGGCGACGGAAGGTCGCGGCATTGGCTTCCGATGCGGCGAGCCAGTCGTCAAGCTTGCGGTTCTCTGCGTCCGTCAGGGGTTCACCCAGCAGACGGGCGGTGAGCAGACGGGCATATTCTTGAGGTGTTTCCATGTGTCAGGACAGTTTGGTTGTGAGGAATTGTCACTAAGTAGACTTCCGTCGTGACAGAATCGTATGACAAGAGGGTGCATTTTTAACATTCCGACACACGGAAGGACCCGTCCGCCGGACACAGTCCACGCCGGGGAGCGTCCGTCCGTGTGAAAGGTACGGCACCGACGGATGAAGGCGGAAGAGGTTACAGGGAGGCTCCCCCGAGCAGGAACAGCAGGAGGAGGAAGTCGTCCTTCGAGAGGAGGTCCGACAGACGCTTGAGGGCACGGTACTTCACCGTCCGCACGGTGTTGAGCGACAGCCCCAGGGCGTCGGCAATCTCGGGCATGCTCTTCCCCTCCAGCGACAGGCGGAGCACCTCGCGGCTCTGGGGCGAGAGACGGCGGAGGGCATCGGCAATGAGCTGTGCGCTCTCTGCCTCCACGATGCGGCGGAAGAGGGAGCTGTCGTCAGGGATGTCGCCGTCGCCCGCTGCCTCCAGGGGCAGGGCACGGTGGGAGCCGAACGCGTCGTAGTGGCTGACAATGACGTTGTGAAGGATGGTAAAGAAGTAGTTGCGCAGCGACTTCACCCGCCCTGCCGTGCGGCGGTAGGTCCACAGACGGATGTATGCCTCTTGCAGGAAGTCGTCGATGGCGTCGGGGTCGTCGACGTAACGGCTTGCAAAGACACGGAACACGGCTGAGTTCGCTTCGATGAACTGCCTCATGCAGCGTTCGTCCCATAAGGAAAGGTCGGCGGGAAGGTCGGTGCTCATGTGTTTAAGGGTCTCTCTTCTAGGGTGGTCGGATGCAAAGATACGGAAGATTCGCGAAGAAAGGGGCTGCCGCCGGGTTTATCTTTTCCTTTTCACGGACGGACGCCGCCTCTCCCCTCTCCCCCGTCGTCCCTCCCCGCACACGCCCCGCATGACTTTTCCTTGACAAAAACCACCGTTCCTCCGTGCCCTTCCGCCCGTCGGTACACACCCGGACGACAAAACTCCGGCACGCCCGACGGGAGCTAAACGAGCGCAGAAAGCCGCCCGCGTATCTCACTGATTATCAAGACTCAAATAAGTGGCTTCGTACGGACGTGTCCGTACCGTCGTGCGGACGCGTCGCCACGCTCGTGCGGACACGTCCGTACGAACGTAGGAACACGCCGGTACGAAACGGGGGATGCGCCGGCACAAAACCGGGGATGGGCAAGGCGGCTTCCGCCGGTCCGGAACAGGGGGAAAGGCGGTGCGTCCGTCGGTGAGAAAAAAGGGGACAGACGGGCGGGAAGCAACGGGCGCGGAATGCCGGCAGGCGCCGTCCGTCGGTCTGCCGGGAAAGGGCGGAGGGAACCCGGCGGCACGTGCAGGACGGACCGCAGAAATGCGCCGAACGCTTCCGCCGACCGTTTTCCTTTCGTACCTTTGCCCTCCTGAAACCAACGAAACACCGACATGAACCACCTGCTGAACCTTCGCCTCACCCTGCTCCTGCTGCTCGTCTGCCTGACGGGCTTCGCCCCTGCGCAACCCCTCGCCCAACGGCTGCAACGCCTGCTGGGAGAGCCTGTCCTGCGGCAGTCGGAAGTGGGCATGGCGGTCTATGACCTCGACGCGGACACCCTCGTGTTCGCCCACCAGGCGGAGAAGCTCTACCGCCCGGCGTCGGTGCAGAAGCTCGTGACGACCCTCACTGCCCTCACCCGGCTGGGGACGGACTGCGAGGTGCGCACCGACGTGTTCGCCGACGGCGCGGTCGATGCCGACGGGACGCTGCAGGGCGACCTCTACGTGCGCGGCGGCTTCGACTCCGAGTTCGGCGACGCGGACATGGAACGCCTGGCGGACTGCGTGGCACGTGCCGGCATCCGCAGCATCGGCGGACGGCTCGTGGGCGACGTGTCGATGAAGGACTCGCTCTACTACGGCGAGGGATGGTCGTGGGACGACGCCCGGTTTGACTTCCAGCCCTGCCTGACACCGCTCGTCTACCGGCGCGGGTGCGTCCGTGTGACCGTCCGCCCGACGGCACGGGGCGAGGAACCCGTGGTGACGGTCGAGCCGGCGTCCGACTGCTACACGGTGGACAACCGCGCGGTGAGCCATGTGCCCGGGGCGGGACGGCTCGTCGTGACGCGCGACTGGATGTACCAGAGCAACGCCCTGCTCATCCGGGGCAATGCCGCACGGAGGGTGGAACGCGAGGTGCCGCTCTTCGCGCCCGAACAGTATTTCCTCTCGGTCCTTGCCGACCGCCTGCGGGCACGGGGCATCGAGACCGGGGTGACGGACCTGGGCAGGGTGCCCGAGGGGGCACGGAGGCTGGGCGGCACCGCCCGTCCGCTGACCGACCTGGTGCGCCTCGCCCTGAAGAAGAGCGACAACCTGGCTGCCGAGGCGGTGTTCTACCGACTGGCGCACAGTCTCCACCCCGAGCGTCCTGCGACGGCAGCGGACGGCGCGGAGGTCATCGGCACTGCCATCCGTGCGCTGGGACGCAACCCGGAGGACTACAACGTGGCGGACGGCAGCGGCGTGTCGCTCTACAACTACCTGTCGCCCGACCTGCTGCTCGCCTTCCTCCGGAGCGCGTACCGGGACCCGCAGGTGTTCACCGCCCTGTGGGACGCCCTGCCCGTAGCCGGGGTCGACGGGACCCTCGCCCACCGCATGAAGGCTTCGCCTGCACACCGCCGCGTGCGTGCCAAGACGGGGACGCTGACAGGTGTCAGCTCGCTCGCCGGCTATGCCCGGACGGAGGACGGACGGATGCTTGCCTTCGTCATCATCAACCAGAACGTGCTGCGGGGTGCCCGTGCACGTGCCTTCCAGGACAAGGTCGCGCGGGAACTGGTCGTCAAAGATTGAAAAATATGTTAACTAACATACGCAGAAATTTGGCAGTCGGGTGAAAGGGTCGTACCTTTGGGGTTGGACAGACACGTTGCCTGCCTGATAAACGTATGGCTATGCATGAATCCGGTTTAGGTCTTGATTTAGGAGACCCGCGCGTCATCACCGTGGGCGTGGTCCTCGCTGTTGCCGTGGCTGGCGTGATGCTGCGTGCCCTCGTCCGGGTCTGGGCGGACGAGCTGCTGACGCGCCGTGCCGCCCTCCTCTGGACCGTGGTCATCGTGTGCATCCCTCTGGTGGGTGCGCTCTCCTGCCTCTCCCTCTATCACCCGGACGACGAGGACGGGGAAGACGGCGAGGTCATCGACGAGGACGACTGACCACATGTAGGTATCCGCCCTGCCGAATATACCTATTTCTAGGTATTGTACATTCCCTTTGTTTCGCCCATCTTTGCACGTCGGACCGACGGGGACGTCCGTCGGTCCGACCCCTCTCAACATACAATACATACTTAAAAACGATAAGCTTATGAAGATTGCTAAGATTACGGGACGTGAGATCCTCGATTCACGTGGAAACCCGACTGTCGAGGTGGAAGTGGTGTTGGAATCGGGCGTCATCGGACGCGCATCGGTGCCCTCCGGCGCTTCGACGGGCGAACACGAGGCTTTGGAACTGCGTGACAAGGACCCCAAGCGCTACGGCGGCAAGGGTGTGCTCAAGGCAGTGGAGAACGTGAACAAGGTCATCGCCCCGGCACTGGCGGGCTGCTGTGTGTATGAGCAGCGTGCCATCGACCGGAAGATGCTCGCCCTCGACGGCACGAAGACGAAGTCGAACCTGGGTGCGAACGCCATCCTGGGTGTTTCGCTCGCCGTGGCAAAGGCGGCTGCCAACAGCCTGAACCTCCCGCTCTACCGCTACATCGGCGGGGTGAACACGTACGTGATGCCCGTCCCCATGATGAACATCATCAACGGTGGCTCGCACAGCGATGCGCCCATCGCCTTCCAGGAGTTCATGATTCGTCCCGTGGGTGCGCCCTCGTTCCGCGAAGGTCTCCGCATGGGAGCCGAGGTGTTCCATGCCCTGAAGAAGGTGCTGCATGACCGCGGCCTGAGCACGGCTGTGGGCGACGAGGGCGGCTTCGCTCCTTCGCTGGCAGGCACGGAAGACGCGCTCGACAGTATCATGGCTGCCATCCGCGCGGCAGGCTACGAGCCGGGCAAGGACGTGATGATCGGCATGGACTGTGCATCCTCGGAGTTCTACAAGGACGGGCTGTATGACTACACCATCTTCGAGGGTGCGAAGGGCAAGAAGCGTACGGCTGACGAGCAGATTGCCTACCTGGAGGAGCTCATCAGCAAGTATCCCATCGACTCCATCGAGGACGGCATGAGCGAGAACGACTGGGCTGGCTGGAAGAAGCTGACGGAACGCATCGGCGACCGTTGCCAGCTGGTGGGCGACGACCTCTTCGTGACGAACGTGGACTTCCTCTCCAAGGGCATCGCCGAGGGTTGTGGCAACTCCATCCTCATCAAGGTGAACCAGATCGGCTCGCTGAGCGAGACGCTCGACGCCATCGAGATGGCCCACCGCCACGGCTACACCACAGTGACCTCGCACCGCTCCGGCGAGACCGAGGACGCCACCATCGCAGACATTGCCGTCGCCACGAACAGCGGACAAATCAAGACCGGTTCGCTGAGTCGCTCCGACCGCATGGCGAAGTACAACCAGCTGCTCCGCATCGAGGAGGAACTGGGCGACCTGGCGGTCTACGGCTACAAACGCATCAAGTAACAGTGCAACACTGACTTTTTTCTTTATCCATTTCTTAGGCAGGCGGTGTCTCCCGGATGCGGGGGACGCCGCCTTGTTTTTCAGGGGACGGGTGAAGGCTGCGTGCGGGCAAAAAAAGAACCTGCAAAGGGGCGCAGCCCGTGCGCTCTCCTTGCAGGTTCTTCCGCCGACGGCCACAGGGTCGCGGCGTACCGATTGTCAATGTCTTATTTGTAGGACTTCTGATAGATGCCCAGTACTTCTTCGTCGGTCAGCGGACGCGGGTCGAGGGTGAAGAGTCCGCCCATGGTGTGGCGCGCATTCTGTACCATCTTCGGCAGGTCCTCCTCCTTGAGTCCCCAGTCGCTGAGCTTGATGCCGTAGACACCGCACTCCTTCTGCATGCGCACCAGTGCGTCGATAAAGTCGCTCGGACGGTTGCTCTTGATGCCGAGCATGACATCGGCCATCTTCATGTAGCGCTTCATGCAATCGTTGCGGAAGGTTTCGAAGTAAGCTTCGCTCAAGGCTATGAGTCCGGCGCCGTGAGGGAGCTGGGGATAGTATGCGCTCATGGCGTGCTCGAGCGAGTGCTCCGAGATACAGCTCGATGTGGATTCGACCATACCGGCGAGGGTGCTTGCCCACGCCACCTTGGCACGAGCCTTGAGGTTACGTCCGTCCTTGACGGCAACGGGGAGGTATTTGTAGAGCAGGCGGATGGCTTCAAGGGCGAAGAGGTCGCTGATGGGTGTCGCACAGTTGGCGATGAAGCCTTCGGAGGCATGGAAGAATGCGTCGAAGCCCTGGTAGGCGGTAAGGTGGGGCGGAATGGAGACCATCAGTTCGGGGTCTATGATTGAGAGCGTCGGGTAGGTAAGGTCGCATCCGTAGCCTATCTTCTCCTGAAGCTCCTCGTTCGTCACCACTGTCCAGGGGTCGGCTTCGGTGCCTGTGCCTGCGGTGGTGGGAATGGCAATGATGGGGAGTGCGCGTGTCACGGGCTTGCCTTTACCGCTGCCCGAGGTGATGTAGTCCCAGTAGTCGCCTTCGTTGCATGCCATCACGGCGATTGCCTTGGCGGAGTCGATGGAGCTTCCGCCTCCGAGGCCGACCACCATGTCGCACTTCTCGTCGCGGCAAAGCTGGGCTGCTTCCATGACGTGCTGTTTGATGGGATTGGGCAGTACCTTGTCGAAGACCACGCTTTCCACGCCGTTCTCCTTCAGGTAGCGTTCCACATTGCCCAGGTAGCCATACTTCCGCATTGACGTACCCGCGGAGATGACGATGAGTGCTTTCTTACCCGGCATCTTTTCAGTTGCCAACTTCTTGATCTCGCCACAGCCGAAGAGTATCCTCGTCGGTATGTGCATACTGAATATTGAATTGCTGGTCATGGTAGTTACCTATTATAGTGATAGCACAAAGCTACTAAATAAATCATAAGTTGTACAGGAAATCACGCTTTTTTTTCATTGGGGCTACATTTTCATTACCACGGCGACACGATGCCGCCTCCCCGGCTCTGCGGAGGGTCAGTCCGGGTCGCCGGCGTAGTCGGTCGGGGAGACGCCGTAGTACTGCTTGAAGCTCTTGCTGAAGTAGTGCGGGTCGCTGAACCCGACGGCGTAGGCTATCTCGGCGATGCTGTTGCGGTGCTCCTTCAGCAGGCGGGCGGCACGGGTCATGCGCGCCTCCTTGATGTAGAGGATGGGCGACTTGCCGGTGAGTGCCTTGAGCTTGCGGAAGAAGACGGTCCTGCCGAAGCTGAAGTGCTCCACGAGCTGCTCCACGGAGAGGTCGGGATTGTCCAGCTCGCGGTCGATGAGGGCGTCGAGCTTCTCCAGGAACTCCCGGTCGCCCGCGGTGAGGGTGTCCGACGGACGGTCCGCCTCCGGCTCGTCGGGCACGGGGGTGCGGTGGGGGTTGCCGTAGTAGGCTTGCAGACGTTTGCGCCGCTCCAGCAGGTTGTCCACCTGGGCACGCAGGTAGGAGATGCCGAAAGGCTTGACAATGTAGGCGTCGGCGCCTGTCTCCAGCCCCCGGAGGCGGTTGTCGGAGTCTGCCTTTGCGGTGAGCAGGACGACGGGGATGTGGCTTGTGCCGATGTCGGCGCGCAGCTCGCGCAGGAGCGACAGGCCGTCACGGCGCGGCATCATGATGTCCGTCAGGATGATGTCGGGCATGAGGGTACGTGCCGCCGCAAGGCCTTCTTCGCCGTCACGGGCTTCCACGACGCGGAAGTCGGGGCTGAACACCTCGGCGATGAAGCGGCGCAGCTCGTCGTTGTCCTCCACGATGAGCATGCTGCTGGAGGCGGTCTCCTCGCCGGATTCAGGGGCGGCAGGCTGCGGACACGCCGGCACGGACGTCGGGACGGAGGGCGCCGTCGCGTCCGTCAGCAGAAACTCCGTTCCCTCCGGGAAGTGGTCCCTGCCCGGGGGAAGCGTCACGGTGAAACAGCTCCCTTCGCCGGGACGGCTCCGCACGCCGATGGTGCCGCCGTGAAGCTCCACCAGCTCCTTGGTGAGCGCCAGCCCGATGCCGGTGCCCGGGATGCCCGTGAAGTCGGGACCGGGTGAGGTCTCGAAGCGTCCGAAGATGGTCCGCAGCTTCTGCGGGCTGATGCCCACCCCCTCGTCGGTGACACGGATGACGGCGGCGCCTCCGTCGGTCGTCAGCTCCACGCGGATGGCACGGTGCTCGGGGGTGTACTTGAAGGCATTGGACAGCAGGTTGCCCACGACCTGTTCCATCTTCTCGGCGTCGCACCACACCCGCACGTCGCCGGAGGGGTGCCCGTAGCTCAGGCGGATGTCGCGCTTCTCGGCGAGCAGGCGGAAGTCGGCGACCGTCCGCTCCAGCAGCGAGGAGAGGTCGAGCCGGCGCACGTAGAGCTTCAGGCGGTTGTCCTGGAGCTTGTTGAAGTCGAGTATCTGGTTGACGAGCCTCAGCAGACGGTCGCTGTTGTGCTTCACCGTCAGGAGGCGGCCGCGTACGTCGTCGGTCAGCGGCGAACGGGCGAGCATGTACTCCAGCGGACCGGAGATGAGCGTCAGCGGGGTGCGCAGCTCGTGGGACACGTCGGTGAAGAACTTCAGCTTGAACTGTGCCATCAGCTCCTCACGCTCCGCCTTGTCCTTCAGCCGGTAGAAAGCGCGGTAGAGACGGAGCACCAGCACGAACAGCCCGACGACTCCCGCCGTGTAGAGCAGCCATGCCCAGGGTGTCTGCCAGAAGGAAGGCAGCACCTCGACCGCCAGCGTCTTCTCGTTGTCGCGCCACACGCCCTCGCTGTTCGTGGACTTCACGCGGAAGGTGTAGTGCCCCGGCGGAAGGTTGGTGTAGGTCGCCTCGCGGCTCTCCCCGACGTAACGGTACTCGCGGTCGAGCCGGTAGGCGTACTGGATGTCCTCGGTGTTCGACATGTCAAGGGCGGCGTAGCGGATGCCGACGGTGTGGATGCCGTGGGGGATGCACACGAGCGACGTGTGGTTGAGCGTGTGCCGCAGGATGCCCGTGCTGTCGCCGGGGGAGACGGTGCGGTGGTCCGTCACGAGGGCGGACAGGCGGATGGTGGGGGTGAAGGTGTTCTTGAACACTTCCGCGGGGTTGAAGTAGAAGATGCCCTTCGTCGTGCCCAGCTGTATCTGCGTCCCGGCAAAGGTACCCGCGCCCTCGCTGAACTGGATGTTGAAGGCGGTGAAGTCGTTCTCATAGTGCTCGAAGGTCGCGTCGGCAGGACGGTACTTGATGAGTCCCTTCTCGGTGGCGAGCCAGAGGTTGCCCCGGTCGTCCGGACGGATGGCGTAGATGATGTCGGCTATCAGCCCGTCGGCGTGGGTGTAGGCACGGAACGACGCCTTGCCCCCGCCGAAGGAGGTCAGCTCCTGCAGTCCCTGTCCGAAGGTAGCGGCGAAGACCCCGCCCCCGGGCAGGCAGTCCACCATGTGCACGTCGCAGTGGTCGAGGCAGCGGGTCCAGCGGATGTCCGACGGACGGCTGAAACTGCCGTCGCAGGCGAGCGCACCGACGGTGGACGACACCCAGATGCGTCCGCGACTGTCCTCGCTGACGTGGCGCAGCTTGTAGTAGTGGCTCAGGGGGAAGCTCTTCAGTTCGTTGCGGGCATGGAGGAAGCGCAGGCTGCCGTCGGGCTGGAAGCGTACGAGGTTGAGCCCGCCGCCGTAGGTAGCCACCCAGACGCGCCCGCGGCTGTCCTCGAACAGGTGGTAGACCTCGTCGCAACTCAGGCTGTAGGGGTCGACCGACGAGTGGGTGTAATGCTCCGTCCGGAAGCGTCCTTCGCCTGACGGACGGAGGCGGTAAATGCCCTGCCCCTTGGTCGACACCCAGATGTCGCCGTCGCGGTCCTGCATCACGGCGTAAACCCTGGCAAAGCGCGTGGCTGCGCTCTCACGGGAGACGATGCGTCCGGCGGACGGGTCCAGCCTGCCCAGCAGATGCTTGTAGGGGTCGAGCACGAGCAGCTCGTTGTTGCGCGTGCCTGCCCAGGTGCGTCCCTGACGGTCGACCAGGAGGGCGCGCACCTCGTTCCCGGGCGACTCGGGGTCGTCGGCATCGAGGGGCAGGAGGTGGAAGAAGGCGTGCTGGAAGGTTATCTTCGTCAGTCCGCCCAGGAGGGTACTCATCCAGAGGTTCCCCTGACGGTCGGTGCAGATGGAGAAACAGCGGTCGTTCGAGCGCCACTCATGCGTCCGCTGGGCGGGGTTGAAGGGCACGAGGGTGTTCGACGGACGGTCATACCATGCCAGCCCGCCGCCCTTGGGGTGGACCCAAAGGATGCCGTTGGCATCTTCCGCCAGGAGTACGCCCGTCTCGGTGGCAAGCGGACGCCCGTGCTCGTCGCGCATGAGGAAGTGGGTGAAGCGGCGGTGCGATGGGTCGAACAGCCCGATGCCGAGGGAGGCATACTCCAGCCAGGCGAGTCCGTGGCGGTCGGTGTACACCTTATATATATGGTCGTCCGCAGGTCCGCCGGGGGTGCGTGTCGAGAAGTGGAGGGTGTCGGAAGGGGTGGCGAGGAACAGCCCGTCGCCGTCGGTGGAAAAGAGCAGGCTGCCGTCCGCGCACCGGGCGATGTCGGTCACGGCGGCAGGGGTGGGCAGACGGTGAAGGGTGAGCCGGCGGGTCGCCTTGTCGCAGACGAACACGCCGCCACTGTCGCCGGCAACGAGCAGGCGGCGTCCGTCTTCCATCAGCGTCCGCAGGGCAGTCTCCGGGGCGCCGGGCAACCGGACGGGACGCAGTGTCTCCGTCAGCGGGTCAAAGCGGAAGAGCCCCCGGGAGGAGAGTATCCACTCCTGCCCGCGGTCGTCGCGGTGGACGTCCGTCAGCTCGCCACACGACGCGAGGTTGACGGGCGGACGCAGGGCAAGCTGCTGGCTGTCGGCATCGTAAGAGGCACGGACGGCGGTGCCGTTGCCCAGGACCCAGACCACACCGCCGGCAAGGGGACGGACGACGGCAGTCTGCGCGGTGCGGCGTCCGCCTGTCAGCGGGATGGGGAGGACACGCTCGTCGCGCGGGTCGAAGCGGTAGACGGAGTTGTCGTAGCACACGAGCCAGAGGCAGCCGACGGAGTCCTCGGTGATGGAGAGCACCCGTCCGCTGGTGAAGGGATGTGTGCCATCGGCGCCTGCCTTGAAGTTGCGGAAGGTGTAGCCGTCGAAGCAGCTCAGCCCGTTCCATGTGGCAAACCACATCACGCCCTCGCGGTCCTGGAGGATGTCGTGTATGAAGCCGTGCCCCAGCCCGTCCTTCGGACCGTACGCCCGGACGGCATATTGCGGCAACGCCCCCGCCCGGCTGTGCCCGGACAGGGTGAAAAGGGTGAAAAGAATGTACAGACCCAGGTATATGCGGATTCTCATAAGCGTGTATCGTAACAGCTCGTAAAGGTAACAAAATAATTGACAATTGACAACGTCTCAATTGACAATGGACAACGTCTCAATTGACAATGGACAATGGACAATTGACAATTGCCGTGCGGCGTGGGGGATGTGTCTACAAGGCGATAATTGTCAATTGTCAATTGAAAGTCCGGTTTTAACATCACATTTTCCCGATTCGGCGTTTTCAGGTAACGCACAAATCCGCAATTTTGTCCCAATTAGAAAAACGCGCGTTAAATATTTTAAGATACATCCTTCAGAACGCATCGAAATAAACCGTTATTCACATAATTATACCGTTTCTAACGCGAAAAAGGCATCCTTCGCACCCATTTTCGCCGACGAAAGCACCGGTGGTTGGCTTCGTACGGACGAACGACTACCGTCGTACGGACGTGTCCGCACGCTCGTAGTCGTTCGTCCGTACGAAAACAGCCACCTGTCCCCACTTTTTAGCGACCGGAGGGGCACGATTCCGTGAGTGTGAAATTGCGTCCGTCCGTGTGAAAAGACCGACAGAAGGGAATGCAGAACAAGGAACAGCGAGCAGAAGGACAGGGAAACGACGGAAAAGGCGTCAGGGTGCATTTGGCAAATCGCCCGAGAAGGGCCTTCCCGGTCACCAACTCGTATTTCGGTGCAAGGAAAGCCCTTCTCGGGCGATTCGTTTGACATTTTGACAAATTGACAATCGCGTCGGAAGGCAGGTGCCGTCCGCCCGGCACAGACGGGGTCAGACCGCCTTGCCGCGCCATCCGCCGCGGTGGATGTAGATGGAGCAGAAGACGAGCAGTGCCAGTCCGTAGATGTGCTCGGTCGTCCAGCAGACGGCGACGTCCGCGCGCAGCCAGTTGATGATGACCACACAGTAGGCGACATAGACCACCTGGACGATGACCTCCAGCAGGAACGCCATCCGCGTGTTGCCCGTACCGGAGATGGACTGGAAATAGATGATGCCGGGGACGTGGAAGAAGTATGCCGTGCACAGGACGAGCAGCGAGGGGACAGTTGCCGCCTGAAGCTCGGGGATGTTGGTGTAGATGCTGATGACTGCGGTGGGAAAGACTGCCACGAGGACACCCAGCCCGAGCACGAAGAGGTAGCACAGGCGGATGTGCTGACGGATGGTGGGCAGGACGGCGTCGGTCTTGCCGGCACCGATGAGGTTGCTCACCAGCGACCCGCACGTGGCGGCGAAGGCGGCGACAATCATGTAGAAGAATCCTGACACGCTGCGCACGACGTTCGACACGGCAAGCGGCTCCTTGCCCAGGTGCTCGACGAAGAGGAAGAAGAGGAACCACGTGGACAGCGTCAGGAAGCTCTGTATCATGGTCCAGAACGAGACGGTGAAGATGCTCCGCAGCGTGCGCATCCGGAAACGCACGCGGTGGGCAAGGCCGTACTTGGCACAGTCGATGCGCCGCGTGGTGTAGACGATGAAGAAGACCAGCGACACCAGCTCGCAGAGCGACGAGCCGATGGCGGCTCCGGCGATGCCCAGGGCGGGGAAGCCCAGCTTGCCGAAGACGAGGATGTAGTTGAACACCACGTTCGACAGGACCATGACGACGGAGTTCAGCGTCAGGGTCTTCGTCTGGGTGGTGCCGATGTAGAATGCGCGGAACATCGCCGCGGCGAAGGAGAAGAAGAAGCCGAAGATACGCCAGTCGATGTAGCTCTCGGCTGCCGCACAGATGTCGGGGTCGTCGATGATGCGCTCCAGCAGCAGGGGCGAAAGCGCCTTGGTCAGCCCGAAGGCGAGCACGGCAAAGGCGAGGAGGAAGTAGAGTCCGTGGTAAAAGATGGCACCGACCTCCCGGTAGTTCTGTTCGCCGTTACGGCGTGCCATGATGATTTGTGCGCCCGCACTGAAGCCGAAGCCCATCATGAAGATGACGAGGTAATAGACACTGGCAATCGCCGATGCGCCCAGTTCGACTTCGCCGACCCGCCCCAGGAACGCGGTGTCGGTCATTCCGATGAGCTGTTCCATGACCAGGCTGATCAGGCAGGGATAGGCTATCTTCAGAATCTCTTTGTTGGTGTAAGCTGTCTTCATTGGTGTTATCTCTTGGAAATGCGGTGCAAAGATAATTGACAATTGTCCATTGTCCATTGTCAATTGTCAATTAAGACGTTGTTGGACCGGGCGACCAGACCGGTCGCCCCTACATTCACCGCCTGATGAGACAGAACAACCGCCGAACGGTCATTGTCAATTATCAATTGTCAATTGTCAATTGAAACGCGTTCAATAGACCTCCAGCGTGACCCGTTCGGGGCTTTCCTCCGGTTGTTCGGGCAGCGGGGTGCCGTTGACCGACGACGAAGTGAAGCGGACGCCCTCAGTGTTCTTCAGGTAGTGGGCGTGCGGTGCCTCGCCGACGTGGAAGTCGTGGATGCGGACGTTGCGTATCGGGTACACCTCGTTGCCGTCCATGAACACGGCGTAGTGGTCCGCCTTCCCAGCCTGGACGTGGCTGATGTGGAAGTCCTCATAGAGTGCCTGGTAGTTCCCCCCGCGGAAGCCGAAGTAGTTGGTCTCAAAGCGGAGTATGGCGCCCTTGGCGCGCTCCACCGTGATGCTGTCGACGAAGACGCGGCGGATGTAGCCGCCCCGGTCGCGGTTGGACTTGAAGTAGAGGGCGTTCTTGACCGTGCCTATCTCGATGTTGCTCATATAGACATCGGAGGCACCGCCGGACATCTCGCTGCCGATGCACAGCCCGTTGCACTCGGAGTGGAAGATGCAGTCGCGGATGACGATGTTCCGCGAGGGGCGTCCGATGGAGCGGCCGTCGGTGTCGCGTCCTGACTTGATGGCGATGGCGTCGTCGCCGGTGCGGAAGGTGCAACGCTCGATGAGCACGTTCGACGTTCCCTCCGGGTCGCAGCCGTCGTTGTTGGGGAAGTGGCTGTCGATGGTCACCCCGCGGACGATGACATTGTCACAGAGCACCGGGTGAATGGTCCAGAAGGGGGAGTCCTTGATGGTCACGCCCTCGATGAGCACGCGCGAGCAGCCCAGGGGCTGGATGCACGACGGACGCAGGACGGTGCCCTTGCCGAAGACACGTTCCTGGACGGGCACGAGCTTGTCGCCCATCTCCCGCAGGCGGTCGCGGTCCGGTGCCTCAATCCGGCTCCATGCGGCGAACTCCTTGCCGCCCTGGGCGTCGATGGTGCCGCTGCCCGTGATGGCAATGTTGTTGGCATGGTAGGCATAAATCATGGGGGAGTGTCCGTACATCTCCGTGCCTTCCCAGCGGGTCAGCACCACGGGGAGGAAGTCGTCCGCCCGTCCGCTGAACTGCAGGTAGGCGCCCTCGTCAAGGTGGAGGTTGACGTCGCTCTTCAGGCGCAGCGGCCCGTTGAGTGGATAGTGTCCGGCTGTGACACGGACGGTCCCTCCGCCGAGCCACGAGCAGGAGTCAATGGCCTGCTGGATGACCCGGAGGCTCTCGTCAGCCTTTTCAGGCAGGCGGACGGTGAAGGTACGGTCGGGGAAGGAGGTGGTGGCGATGCGGCTGACGATGGCCTCCTGCGGTGTCATCGGCTGACGGCGTGCCGGTCCGTCGTGACGGTAGGTAAAGTCGTCAAAGGAGGCACTGCCCGCTGCCTGCCGCACGTTGTAGCAGTACAACCCCACGCGCACCCCTTTCCAGTTGCCGAACTCCATCGTGAAGGCGTCGCCCGCGGCGGTGAAGTTGCGGTTGTCGGTACTGTACAGCAAGGTGTAGCGGTTCGCCCGTGCATCCGCCTGCAGACGGAGGTAGACGGTCGTCCCGCTGACGGGGAAGGAGGCAGCCTCCGTGCCCCCGTGCTCAAGGTAGAGGCGGGTGTCCGCTCCGTCGCGGCGGATGCCCAGCAGGCTGTTCGCCTTGCCGATGCAGGCGATGCCGCAGCGCTGTCCGTCCGCCAGGTCGTCAAAGTCCATGCGTACGGTCGCCGTGCCGCGGTAGCCCATGGTCTTCTGGGTGAGCGTGTTGCGTGCCCGGCGGAAGTCGTCTGCCTGCAGGGCGTGGAGGGTGAGCGTGCCGGGACGTTCGGTCAGCGACCAGGCATCGTCCACGGGGTTGTGGTTGAACTGCCACTGCAGTCCGAGCGACGGTCCGCTAAAGTCGTCATCGGTGCGGGGCACCTCGACGGGCACGTCACGCGTTCCCCGCGGCTTGGTCCACGATGCGACCGGTTCGCCGACACCGTTGCGGTCGATGTCCACGCCGACCACGGGCCAGTCATCCTCCCAGTGCATGGGTTGCAGGTGGACGACGCGTCCCAGCGGGTTGTACTGCTGGAAGTGGAAGAAGAACCATTCGCCCTCCGGCGTGTCGACCATCGCTCCCTGGTGCGGTCCGTTTATGTCGGTCGTGCCGCGTTCGAGCACCACGCGCTTCTCATAGGGGCCGTAGATGCTCTTCGAGCGCAGGACGGTCTGCCACCCCTTGGAGACGCCCCCTTCGGGGATGCTGAGGTAGTAGTACCCGTTGCGCTTGTGAATCTTCGTGCCCTCCGCCACCGGTCCGCGGTAGACGGTCCGTCCCTCGTCGAGCAGGCGGGTGCCGTCGGGGCTCATGCGGTGGATGATGATGGGACCTGCGCCGTGGATGCTGCGTCCGAGGTACGCCTGCCCGTCATCGTCCCAGAAGGGGCACGGGTCTTCCCACTTGGGCACGTGGCAGACGTTCGTCAGGGGACTCCACGGCCCGGCGGGGTCGGTGGCGTTGGTCATGAAGAGTCCCTCGTCGGGTGTGCAGAAGAAAATCCAGAACTTCCCGTCGTGGTAGCGGATGGCAGGTGCCCACGAGCCGCCGGCATAGCGTTCGTTCGTGTCCCAGCCCGGGAAGTCGAAGCGGCTGTATACCTGGGAGAGGAGGCGCCAGTTGACCATGTCGTCCGAGACGAGCACCTGCATGCCCAGGAAGTGGAAGTCGGAGGCGACCATGTAGTACTTCTCGCCCACACGGATGACGTCGGGGTCGGAGTAGTCGGCATTGAGGATGGGGTTGATGTATGTGCCATTGCCCTGGTCGCCCCAGGTGTCGGGCGACGTCTGTTGGGCGGCAAGGGGGACGGACAGCGCCGTCATGCCCAGAAAGAGAGAGAGGAGTTGTTTCAGCATAAAAGTCGGGAATAAGGAGTAATGGGATCGCAGAGACGGCAGAAGCCTCCCCCACTCTCCCCGAGGAGAATGGAGGAGGCAGGAGAGAGCTTGTCTACTGCATGTTCAGTCTGCCAGGCGGGAGGCTTAATAGCCGGGGTTCTGCTCCACGTGAGCCTGGTTGAGGTCGATGGCGGCCTGCGGGATGGGGCGCAGAATCTTGTACTTGCCGTCGGGTCCCGTCAGCGCACTGAGCTCGACACCGTCCTCGTTGTACTCGGTGACGTACTCGATGAGCTTGTGCGTGCGCTTCAGGTCGGTCCAGCGGACGTACTCGCCTGCCAGCTCGCGGGCGCGCTCGTCGAGGATGAAGTCGATGGTAATGTCGGCAGCGTCGACGTGCATGGCTGTCTCGTAGCCGCTCTTGATGGTTCCGGGACGCTGACGCAGGTTGTTGATCATCTCCGCAGCCTGCCGCGTGTCGCCCTTCTTGTAATAAGCCTCAGCGGCGATCAGGTACGCTTCGCCCAGGCGTGCCAGGACAACGTCGTGCATGCTGCACGTGGTGCTCCGGTTGGCAATGGAGGTCTCGGTGTAGTCGTCAAACTTCTTGATGGCGGCGTTGCCGAAGTCCTGCGTCCGCCGGTCCTTGTAGGAAGCCGGCTGACCGTTGGACGGTGCGATGCCGCCCTCGGCGACGGTCTTGCTGACTATGGTCTCGGTCTTGATGCCGTTCGGGTCGTCGGCACGCCAGGCAGCGATGTCCTCGTCGGTCGCCCAGGCGGGAGCATAGTAGTAGAGTATCTTCGACGTCGGGTTGGTATACCAGTCGAAGTATGCCTCATGGAACTCCAGCATGAAGGTCTGCTCCAGTCGGCCGTCTCCGCGCGTGTACATCTGCTGGAGACGGAGAGAAGGTGCGAAGTTGCCGTCAATCGCCTTGTTGCGTGGCTTCTCGGAGCCACCCTGGTAGGATCCGAACTGTGACTGCTGGTAGGACCCGTCGTCAACGGGGTTCTCCACGGCGGAGCTGCTGTACTGTACGCTCCAGAACAGTTCGTCGTTCTCTTCGTTATTGACGTCGAACGCCTCCTCGATGGAGAGCGCGGGAAGCTCCCCGTTGATGGCCTGCCGGGCATAGGTCACGGCGTTGTCGAAGTCCGACGCCTGGGCGATGGATGCCTCCTGTGCCTCGTAGTCGGTGCCGTCGAGCCAGCCACGTGTCAGGTATGCCTTGGCGGCATAGAAGGCGGCTGCCCGCTTATTGGCACGACCGACGCCGGAAGAGGCGCGCTCCAGCAGATGCGAGTCTGCGGACGCCAGGTAGGTAAACTCGTCAATGATGAACTGGTAGACCGTGGCGAGGTCGGTGCGCTCGTGGCTCATCACGGCGGACTCGAACATCTCGGTGTTCAGCGCCACCGGACCGAACTGCTGCACGAGCTGGAAGTACCACCATGCCCTTAGGTAACGCGCCTCGTCGATGTACTGCAGGCGCTGGGCGTTGTCCTCGGTCGTCTCGCCGTACGCGATGACACTGTTGGCGAGCTGGATGCCCTTGTAGCAACGGTCGTAGAAGTCCTTGATGATGCCTTCATCGGTCGTGAAGGTATACTGTCCCATGACCACGCCCTGGCTCTTGCCGTCGGCATAGAGGTCCGTGCCCGCCACGAAGAGCTGGGGCTGTGCGCTGTAGATGGTGCGGAGCGAGGAGTAGGCGCTGTTCGTGAGGCTGGCGAAGCCGTTCGCCGTGTTGTAGAACTCCTCGGTGGGGACGTTCGATTTGTTGTCTTGCTCCAGAAAGTCCGAGCAGGCGGTAAACGCCAGGGAGGCCGCAAGTGCGAAAATGTATAGGTGTTTCATGATTGCATTAGAATTTTAAGTTAATACCAAACTGCCAGCTCGTGGCGCTCACACCGCCGGTACCGTCGCTGACCTGTGCGTCCGCCCACTCAGGGTCGAAGCCCTTGTAGTCCGTCCACACTACGGGATTGACCACGTTGGCATACAGACGCAGGTGGGAGATGTGCAGCTTCTTGAGCCACGACGTCGGGAAGGTGTAGCCCAGGGTGATGTTCTTTATCTTCACGTACGAGTTGTCCACGAAGTACTGCGAGCGGTCTTCATTGGCACCGGACAGCCAGTAGGAGCCGCCGCCCTTGCCGTTGCCGCCGTTCGTCGGGAAGGGCCAGCTGCCGTAGTGCGTCGAGGTCGTGGTCGATATCGAGCCGTCCTCGGCAAGCGTCGGTACGCCTTCGGGGATATAGTAGTCGATGTTCAGGCGCTGCATGCCGCGCTGCGAGTAGTCGGTGAACTCGCCCATGAACGGAGAGTAGACCGTGCCTCCCTGGCTCGTGTAGATGTTCAGGCTGAGGTCCCAGTTCTTGTAGGTCAGGTTCGAGACGAAGCTTCCCGTCCACGTCGGTGCGCAATGGCCGAGAATCATCTTGTCGTTCGCGTCGATGACGCCGTCGCCGGTCTTGTCGTAAATCTTCATCTCGCCCTCATAGAACTTGGTCTTTATGTTCGGGTCCTGCGCCATGGCCTGTGCCTCTTCACGCGTACAGACGCCCGTGTACTTGTAGCCGTAGACCACGTCGATGGGGCTGCCGATGAACCACTTGTTGCCCACGAGGTCCTCTTTGCCTCCATTCAGCTCCCGGATGCTGTTGATGTTGCGGGCAAAGGAGAACGAGGTCGTCCAGTTCCAGTCCTTCGTGCGGACGTTGTTCGTGTTCAGCTGAACCTCGATACCCTTGTTGTTCACCTTGCCGACGTTGCTCACCACGGCGCCCGAGTAGGAGCCCAGTTCGAGCGGCGTCTGCATCTCCATCAGCAGGTCGCTGGAGTTCTTGTTGTACAGGTCCACCGAACCGTTGATGCGGTTGTCCAGGAAGCCGAAGTCCACGCCGACGTTGAACTCCGTCGTCCGTTCCCACGTGAGGTCGGGGTTGATCATCGTGTAGCCGAAGCCGTTGGCTACCGTGCTGCCGAAGTTGTAGTAGTACTTCACGTTGGCGAGCGCCTGCGTGTCGTAGGGACCTACGCCCGCGTTGTTACCCGTCACACCGAAGCTGGCACGGAGCTTCAGGTTGCTCAGCCAGCCGCGTACCGGCTCCATGAACTTCTCTTCGGTCATGCGCCAGGCGACGGCTGCCGAGGGGAACATACCCCAGCGGTTCCCTTCGCTGAACTTCGAGCTGCCATCCCAGCGCGAGGATACGGTCACCATGTACTTGCCCTTGTAGTCGTAGTTGACGCGCGCCACGTAAGACAACATCGTGATGCGCTCATAGTAGCTCGACTGGCTCTGCACCGTTCCCGAGCCGAGGTTGTGCCAGTCGACGTCGAACGGCATATCGACCACGCCCATGTAGTCGCCTTCCATCCGCTGGTCGTAGACACTGAACAGGCCCAGCACGTTCACGTTGTGGTCGCCGAACGACTTGATGAAGTTCGCCTGCGTGTCCCATGTGTAGGAGAACACCTGGTCGTTGTACTTCTCCGCCATGTTCGTCTTGCCCGAGCGGTACTGCGTGTTGCCGTTGTAGAACGTGCCCCGCTCGCTCTTCGTGTACATGGGCGAGAAGGTCGTCTTCAGGATGACCTCCTTGACGGGGCTGTACTGCAGGTAGAGGTTCGCCATGATGTCATAGGAGCGTGTGTTGTCCTTGGAGTTCTCGCGGTCGACCAGCGGGTTGATGTTCGAGGTCGGTCCGCCGCCGTTGGGATAGATGGCGGCATCCTTGCCCGGCTGGACGATGAGCTCGCCGGCATTCTCCCCCTCCCAGTAGTACGCCGGCATCGTCGGCGTCATGCGGAAGCCCGAGAGGACGGCGTAGTTGCTGCCGCTCTCCTTGAGCGACGTTGCCATGTTGGTGGAGAATCCTGCCGACACCTTGTCGGAGATTTTATGGTCGACGGCTCCCTTCAGGTTCCAGCGGCTGTAGCCGTCATAGAGCACGCCCTCCTCGTCCTGGTAGCCGAGGCCGACGCGATAGCTGATGTCGCGCGCGTTGCCGGTGATGTTGACGAAGTGGTTCTGTTGCGAGCCGGTGCGTGTCACCAGGTCCACCCAGTCGGTGTAACGCTTGTTGCGGTACATGTCCTTGACGACCTCGCTGCCCCCGCCCCAGAAGTTCTGGTAGTTAGCGTCCGTCAAGTTCCATGTCGTCAGACCCGTGCTGCTGTCCATCGACGACTCGAAGTAGCGGTAGAAACGCCAGTTGAGGAACTGGTCACCGTCCATGAAGTCCGGCATGTTCGTCGTGTGCTTCACGCCGTAGTATCCGTCATAGCTGACGGTCGCGCGAGACTCCTCGGGTGCGCCCTTCTTGGTCGTAATCATCAGCACGCCGTTCGTGGCGCGTGAACCGTAGATGGCCGTCGAGGAGGCATCCTTGAGGACGTCTACCTTCTCGATGTCCATCGGGTTGAGGAAGTCCATGTTGTCGCATACCACCCCGTCGATGACGTAGAGCGGCTCCGCCTCGTTGAGCGAGCTCTTACCACGAATCTGGATGCTGAACCCGTCGCCCGCGCGGCTCGAAGACTGGGTGATGTTCACACCGGCGACCTGTCCCTGGAGACTCTCCATGACCGACGTCGAGCCGCGTGCCGAAATCACGTCCGACTTCACGCTCCCGACGGAGCCTGTCAGGTCGGACTTCTTCACCACGCCATAGCCCACCACGACCACCTCGTCGAGCAGCTGGTCATCGGGGACCATGCTGACCTGGCAGTCGGAGCGCCCTTTCAGTTCGATTTCCTGCGTACGGAAGCCCACGTAGGAGATGACAAGTGTGGCGTCCGCAGGTGCGTTGAGTTTGAAATTACCGTCGAAGTCGGTCACCGTTCCCAGCTTCGTACCCTTCACCTGGATGGATACGCCGATGAGCGGTTCCCCCTTCTCGTCGACCACCCGTCCGGTGACCGACCTGTTCTGTTGAGTGACGGCAGCCTGGACATCGGTTGCGGCATTCACGTCCGCCGCCAGGAGCAGCTGCGGCGCCATCATCATGCCCAACGAGAGGCTACAGGCAAACAGTGTGTTTTTCGAAAGACATCCACCCGTGTGACGGGAGACGCTCTTGTGTGTGTTTCCTCGGTAGTTCATATTTTTCATGTTTAGATTGCTCGCAAAGAAAGCCCGAACCTCCGTTCCGACGGTGTAAAAACTGACACAAATGATGGAAAAACTGGTATTCCCTGCTGTAAAACATGTTTTGGAGCCTCGTTCCTCCCCTTCTGTTAACAATTGATAGTTGACAAGTGACAACATCCGTCCGGTGTGAGAACCCTTTCCGCAAAGTCCGTTTGTCACAATGACAACGTTCCTCCGGTTTTAACATCACATTTTCCCGATTCGGCGTTTTCAGCTGACGCGTACTTTCGCAAATTTCTCCCTTCCAGAAAAACGCGCGTTAAATATTTTAAGACACGGACGTCAGAATACGCCGAAAGTAACGTCCGTTTACACAAATACACCTTTTCTAACGCGAAAAAAGCATCCGCCGAACCCATTTTCACCATCGAAAGCACCTGTGACTCGCTTCGTACGGACGAACGACTACCGTCGTACCGACGTGTCCGCACCGTCGTGGTCGTTCGTCCGTACGAAAACAACCACCTGTTTCCACTTTTCAGAGCCCGAAGGGGCACGATTCCCGATGTGTGAAATTGCGTCCGTCCGTGTGAAAAGACCGACGGAAGGGAACGAAGGGAGAGACAAACCGTGCAGGAGGAAAGGGAATCTGCGAAAAAGCTGTCAACCTGTATTTCGCAAATCGCCCGAGAAGGGCCTTCCCGGTCACCAATCCGTATTTGGGCGCAACGAAGCCCCTTCTCGGACGATTCATTTGACGTTTTGACAAAACGACACAACCGCACCTCCCGTCCGCAACACAACGGTTCAACCGAAAATCGTTACCTTTGCACCCGGTAACCAAATTGAGACCCAACATCATGACAACCTATTCCATAAACGACTTCGAGATTATGGCTCCGGTGGGCTCGCGCGAGTCGCTTGCCGCCGCCATACAGGCAAAAGCCGATTCCATCTACTTCGGCATCGAGAACCTTAACATGCGGGCACACTCCGCCAACACCTTCACCGTGGACGACCTGAAGGAGATTGCCGCCACCTGCGACGCGCACGGCATGAAGAGCTACCTTACCGTCAATACCATCATCTACGACGAGGACCTGGAACTCATGCGACGCATCTGCGACGCCGCTCACGAGGCAGGTATCTCCGCCGTCATCGCTGCCGACGTGGCGGTGATGGACTACTGCAACCGCATCGGTCAGGAGGTGCACCTGTCGACGCAGCTCAACATCTCCAACATCGAGGCGCTGCGCTTCTACGCGCGTTTTGCCGACGTCGTGGTCCTCGCCCGGGAGCTGAACCTGGAGCAGGTGCGGGAGATTCACCGCCACATCGTCGAGGAGAACATCTGCGGACCCGGCGGACAGCAGGTGCGCATCGAGATGTTCTGCCACGGCGCGCTCTGCATGGCAGTCTCCGGCAAGTGCTACCTCAGCCTGCACGAGCTGAACTCGTCCGCCAACCGCGGTGCGTGCACGCAGATATGCCGACGCGCCTACACCGTGCGCGACCGGGACAGCAACATCGAGCTGGACGTGGAGAACAAGTACATCATGTCGCCCAAGGACCTGAAGACCATCCACTTCATGGACCGCATGATCGAGGCGGGCGTCCGTGTGTTCAAAATCGAGGGACGGGCACGCGGACCCGAATACGTCCGCATCGTCGCAGAGTGCTACAAGCAGGCCATCGCCGCCTGCCTCGACGGGACGTTCACGCCCGAGAAGGTGGCTGCGTGGGAGGAACGCCTCAAGACGGTCTTCAACCGCGGCTTCTGGGACGGCTACTACCTGGGGCAACGCCTGGGCGAGTGGAGCCGGCGCTACGGTTCGGAGGCGACGCAGAAGAAGGTCTACGTGGGGCGCGGCATGAAGTACTTCTCGCAGCTCGGCGTGGCGGAGTTCCTGACGGAGGCGTCGGACCTTCACGTCGGGGACGACCTGCTCATCACGGGCCCCACCACGGGAGCGCTCTTCCTGAAGCTGGAGGACCCGCGCGTAGACCTCCGCTCGGTGGACCATGTGGAGAAGGGGGTACACGTCTCCTTCAAGGTGCCCGAGAAGATACGCCCCAGCGACAAGCTCTACAAGCTAGTCTCTACAATTGACAATTGACAAGGAACAATTGACAATGGACAATGACAATTGCCCCGGAAAGTTTGTCAATTGTCAATTTAAGCCTATCTTTGTAGCTACTCAACTAAACACAACCATCTATGGAACAAAAACTGTACATCTACAATACATTGTCCCGCAAGAAGGAGGAGTTCATTCCCCTGCATGCTCCTCATGTGGGCATGTACGTCTGTGGTCCCACCGTCTACGGTGACGCCCACCTGGGGCATGCACGCCCTGCCATCACGTTCGACCTCGTCTTCCGCTACCTGCAACACCTGGGGTACAAGGTGCGCTACGTCCGCAACATCACCGACGTGGGACACCTGGAGCACGACGCCGACGAGGGAGAGGACAAGATTGCCAAGAAGGCACGGCTGGAGCAGCTCGAGCCGATGGAAGTGGCACAGTTCTATGCCAACCGCTACCACAAGGCCATGGAGGAGCTGAACGTCCTTCCGCCGAGCATCGAACCCCTCGCATCGGGACACATCATCGAGCAGATACAGCTCGTCAAGGAAATCCTTGCCAACGGCTATGCCTACGAGAGCCAAGGCTCGGTCTACTTCGACGTGGCAAAGTATAACAAGGACCACCACTACGGCAAGCTCTCGGGGCGCAACCTCGACGACGTGCTCAACACCACCCGCGAGCTGGACGGCCAGCAGGAGAAGCACAATCCCGCCGACTTCGCCCTGTGGAAGAGCGCGCAGCCGGAGCACATCATGCGCTGGCCCAGCCCCTGGAGCGACGGCTTCCCGGGATGGCACTGCGAGTGCACCGCCATGGGACGGAAGTACCTCGGCGCCCACTTCGACATCCACGGCGGCGGCATGGACCTCGTCTTCCCCCACCATGAGTGCGAGATTGCACAGAGCGTGGCATCGCAGGGCGACGACATGGTGCACTACTGGATGCACAACAACATGATTACCATCAACGGGACGAAGATGGGCAAGAGCCTCGGCAACTTCATCACCCTCGACCAGTTCTTCAACGGGACGCACCCGCTGCTCTCGCAGTCGTACAGCCCGATGACCATCCGCTTCTTCATCCTCCAGGCACACTACCGCAGCACGGTGGACTTCAGCAACGAGGCTCTCCAGGCTGCCGAGAAGGGGATGCAGCGGCTCATGGAGGCGTATGACAACCTCTGCCACATCCAGCCGTCCGCCACGTCGAGCGTGGACGTGTCCGGCCTCCGGCAGAAGTGCTACGACGCCATGAACGACGACTTCAACTCTCCCATCGTTATCGCACACCTCTTCGACGCCTGCAAGGCCATCAATACCGCTTATGACAAAAAGGCAACCCTCTCTGCCACCGACCTGGAAGAGCTGAAGGCGGTCTTCGACCTCTTCCTGTTCGACCTGCTCGGCATGAAGCGCGAACAGGGCACGGGGGCAGCCCGCGAGGAAGCTTTCGGCAAGGCGGTCGACATGCTGCTCCAGCAGCGCATGACCGCCAAGGCGAACAAGGACTGGGCGACGAGCGACCGCATCCGCAACGAGCTGACCGCCCTGGGCTTCGAGGTGAAGGACACGAAGGACGGCTTCGCCTGGCGCCTGCTGAAGTGACGATTTGTCAGCGCGGCCCTGTCCGGTACGCTTTTTGCTGCTCCGGACGTGTACAAACGTATTATTCACCAACTAAATATATTACAGCTATGATTAGTGAGAAAATGCAAAAAGCCATCAATGAGCAAGTAACGGCAGAGATGTGGTCTGCCAATCTCTACATGTCAATGTCCTTCTACCTCAAGATGGAGGGCTTCGACGGCTTTGCACACTGGATGAAGAAACAGTCTGATGAGGAATTGGCACACGCCTACAGCATGGCTGACTATGTCATCAAGCGTGGTGGCAAGGTGACGGTAGACAAGGTCGACGTGGTCCCCACCGGATGGGGAAGCCCGCTGGAAGTGTTCGAGCATGTGTACGAACATGAGTGCCACGTGTCGGAGCAAATCAACTCGCTGCTCGACATAGCCAAGGCGGAAAATGACAAACCGACGGAGGACTTCCTCTGGAGCTTCGTCCGCGAACAAGTGGAAGAGGAGGCTACCGTGCAGAACATCGTCGACCGTATCCGCAAGATGGGCGACACGGCCCTCTGCTACCTCGACGGGCAATATGGCGCACGCCAGTAAGCCCCGCCGTGCCGTCGCAGACGTGCACACCCTCATTTCATGAACAGGCTGAAAGGAGCCGGACAAACTATCTTGCCCGGCTCCTTTCTCTTTTTATATCATCCTGACGGGGAGGCGCCGGCGGACGTCCCGCACCCCGCTCCTCCCGTCGCTTCAAACTAGACTGACTTATGCTGATAACACTCCTCATCCTGCTCCTCTCCGCCGTGTTCTTCGTCAACGGCAAAATCCGCTCGGACATCGTCGCGCTCTGTGCGCTGGTGGCACTGCTGCTGTTCCACATCCTCACGCCCGACGAGGCGCTCTCGGGCTTTTCCAACAACGTGGTCATCATGATGGTGGGACTGTTCGTCGTGGGCGGCGCCATCCTCCAGACCGGACTGGCGAAGATGATAAGCGCGCGCATCCTGAAGCTTGCCGGCGAGAGCGAGCTGCGCCTCTTCGTGCTCATCATGCTCGTGACGGCAGCCATCGGCGCCTTCGTCAGCAACACGGGTACGGTCGCCCTGATGCTGCCCATCGTGGTGAGCATGGCGGCGGGCGCGGGCGTCAACTCCAGCCGTCTGCTGATGCCTCTGGCTTTCGCCAGCAGCATGGGCGGCATGATGACGCTCATCGGTACGCCGCCCAACCTCGTCATCCAGAACACCCTGACGGCGGCAGGCTATGAGCCGCTGTCGTTCTTCTCCTTCCTCCCCGTCGGCCTGGTCTGCCTCGCCGTGGGTCTGCTGGTGCTCCTCCCGCTGAGCAAGTGGGTGCTCGCCAAGCGCGGACAGAAGCGCGGCGACCGTCACCGCTCGGGCAAGTCGCTCTCCCAGCTCGTGCGCGAATACGGGCTTTCGAGCAACCTCTTCCGTCTGCAGGTGCCGGGAGGCTCTGAGGCGGAAGGGCGCACCATCGTCGACCTGGACATCCGCCGGCGCTACGGGCTGGACATCCTCGAGGTGCGGCGCGGCGACATCTCGCAGCACCGCTTCCTGAAGACCATCACGCAGAAGCTTGCCGACCCGGAGACGGCGTTGCAGGGAGGCGACATCCTCTATGTGAAGGGGGACTTCGACCAGGTGAAGCTGCTGGCTGACGACTACCGCCTCGCCCTCATCGACGGGCACACGACGGAGGAGGCGGCAAGCACGTCGAACGTGCTCGACTTCTACGACATCGGCATCGCCGAGATTCTGGTCATGCCGACGGCGCACATCGTGAACCGTCAGGTCAAGGAGGCGGGCTTCCGCGACAAGTTCAACGTGAACGTGCTGGGCATCCGCCGCAAGAAGGAGTACCTGCTCAACGACCTGGGACGCGAGGCCATCCACGGGGGCGACGTGCTGCTCGTGCAGGGTACGTGGGAGAACATCGCCCGCCTGGAACGCGAGGATGCCGACTGGGTGGTGCTGGGTCAGCCGCTTGCCGAGGCGGCACGTGTGACGCTCGACTACAAGGCGCCCGTGGCGGCTGCCATCATGGTACTCATGGTCGCCATGATGGTGTTCGACTTCATCCCCGTGGAGCCGGTGACGGCGGTGATGATTGCCGCCCTCCTGATGGTGCTCACGGGGTGTTTCCGCAACGTGGAGGCTGCCTACAAGACCATCAACTGGGAGAGCATCGTGCTCATTGCCGCCATGCTGCCCATGTCGCTGGCGCTGGAGAAGACCGGGGCGAGCGACTACATCTCCAGCACGCTGGTGAGCGGACTGGGCAGCTACGGTCCCATGGCGCTCATGGCAGGCATCTACTTCACGACCTCGCTGATGACGATGTTCATCAGCAACACCGCCACGGCCGTCCTGCTGGCACCCATCGCGCTCCACAGTGCGGAGGCTCTCGGCGTGAGCCCCGTGCCCTACCTATTCGCAGTGACCCTGGGCGCCAGCATGTGCTTTGCCTCTCCGTTCTCCACGCCGCCCAACGCGTTGGTGATGCCTGCCGGACAGTATACCTTCATGGACTACATCAAGGTGGGCCTTCCGCTACAAGTCATCATGGGCATCGTGATGATATTCGTGCTCCCGCTGCTGTTCCCGTTCTAACAATTGACAATTGACAGTTGACAATTGACAAGCAGTGATTCCTTCCCAAGCAGACCGTCCGGACAGGCTGTCCGGCGCGGCGTCGCCCCCCGGCAGGACGACAAGCACGCCGAACGTTCATTGTCAATTATCCATTGTCAATTGTCAATTACCCATTGTATCGCTTCTTGTCGACAAACATCATCGCCTTCTGTTCATCCGCCACGACACGGATGTAGCGTTCGTACTCGCGGAGGACGTCGGCGATGATTTCCTCCTTATTCAAATACTGGATGTCGTATCCCATCCTGCCGTCCGTGTAGTAGGTCACCGGAAGATACTGCTTGTTGGAGTCCACGTCGGGGGTGTTGTCCTCGCCGATGATGTAGTCGGAGATGCTCTGCACCTCGGTGGTCACGCCGTAGCGGAAGTTCCACACCTTCTCGAAGGGGATTTGCAGCTCGATGGAGAGCTTGCCGTTCTGCCCCGTGAGGATGTGTGCGTCGATACCCTTGCGGCTCAGCTCGTCGCGCAGCTCCTCGAAGGCGGGCTGCACCTTCTCGGCGAAGAAACGCTTGATGTCCCGCTTCTGCGAGAAGGTAAGAATCTGGTCGAGCCTTTCGTGCCAGTGGCTTCCGTCCCAGGTCGCGCTGCCATAGGGCCGCTTGGAGCTGTGGTAGAGCCTGTCGGTGCGCAGGGCACGCAGCAGGCACAGGCAGAGGAGCACCATGATGACGCCGAACGGGAGGGCGGAGATGAGCGTCATCGTCTGGAGCGACTGCAGGCCGCCGGCATAGAGGAGCGCCATCGTGATGGTGGCGAGCAGGATGCCCCAGAAGGCGTTCTGCCACTTGGGCGCATTGGGACGGTTGTTCGACGAGATGCTGTTCATCACCAGGATGCCCGAGTCGGCGGAGGTGACGAAGAAGACGGCAATCATCATCAGCGTGAGCACGCACAGGGGTGTGGCGAGGGGGAACTGTTCGAGGAACTTGAAGAGCAGCACGTCGGGGTTGCCGGCAAGCGCCGAGAGGGCGCCGTGCACCACGTTGCGGTCAATGTAGATGGCACTGTTGCCGAAGACCGTCATCCACAGGAAGATGAAGAACGAGGGGACGAGCAGCACCGCCAGGATGTACTCGCGGATGGTGCGTCCCTTGGAGATGCGGGCAATGAACAGCCCGACGAACGGTGCCCAGCTGATCCACCACGCCCAGTACATGACGGTCCATCCGGTGAACCACCCGACGCCGTCCTTCTCGAAGGCGAAGGTCTTGAAGGTGAGGTTGGCGAACTGGTTGATGTAGTAGCCGATGCCCTCGCTGAAGGCATTCATCAGGAAGGCGGTCGGCCCGAGCAGGAGGACGAAGAGCATCAGTACGATTGCCATCGTCAGGTTGATTTCGCTCAGCCGCTTGACGCCCTTGTTGACCCCGGCGACAGCCGACGCAATCGCCATGGAGCTGACCACCACGATGATGAGCGCCTGGAAGAGGAAGCTGGACTCGCGGAGGATGCCCAGGTGCACCAGTCCGGCGTTGAGCTGTACGACGCCGAAGCCGAGCGAGGTCGCGATGCCGAAGAAGGTGCTGACCAGGGCGAAGATGTCGACCACATCGCCCACCCGTCCATTGATGCGGTTGCGCAGAAGGGGGTAGAGTCCGCTGCGGATGGCAAGCGGAAGTTTGTAGCGGAAGGAGAAGTAGGCGAGAATCAGCCCCATGAGTCCGAAGATGGACCAGGCATGGATGCCCCAGTGGAAGAACGTGGCGAGCTGCGCCTCCTTGGCAGGATTGAGCGTGTCGGGCAAGGCAGGGTTGACGTAGTGGGACATGGGCTCCGCCACACCGAAGTACATCAGTCCGATACCCATCCCGGCGGCAAAGAGCATGGCTATCCACGAGAAGAAGCTGTACTGCGGACGGGAGCTGTCCGCTCCCAGACGGATGGCGCCGATCTTGCTGAACGCCAGCACGCAGAGGAAGATGAAGAAGAACGATATCATCAGGGTGTAAGCCCAGCTCAGCTTGTCGTAGATGAGCGTCTGGATGGATGCAAGGCAGGCGTTGGTCTGCCTGGGGAACAGTGCGCAGATGACGGACAGCCCGACGAGGACTGCCAGTCCCGGATAGGCGACACGTCGCGTGAAGGTTGGTTGCAGGTTAGGAAAAAACTTCATAAGTGTACGAGTGTTTAGGTTTATGGTTTCGGCTCCCATGAGCCGGAGACTTGAAGGCTTCCGCAGAAGCACGGTTGACAAATATACGGAAAATCAGTCGTTATGACGACACGGCTACGCATTTATTAACAATTGGGCTGTCAGTATGGCAGGGATAAAAGAAGAAGCGCGGATGCACCGGATGCCCTGAGCACCCCGGCGCTGTCCGCGCTTCCGAGAACTATTAAAGAATGTTTGCTTGTACAGTCTTACACTTTGTTGGCACGCTTGCGCTCGGTCTCGTCGAGGATGACCTTGCGCATGCGCATGCTCTTGGGCGTCACCTCCACGTACTCGTCCTCCTTGATGTATTCGAGGGCCTCCTCGAGCGAGAAGATGACGGGCGGGATGATGCGCGCCTTGTCGTCAGAGCCCGACGCACGCATGTTGGTGAGCTTCTTCGACTTGGTGACGTTGATGACGAGGTCGTTCTCATGCACGTGCTCGCCCACGACCTGTCCGGCATAGACCTCCTCCTGCGGATAGATGAAGAAGCGTCCGCGGTCCTGGAGCTTGTCGATGGCGTAGGCGAAGGCAGTACCCGTCTCCATGGCAATCATGGAACCGTTGGTGCGGCGTTCGATGTCGCCCTTGTAGGGTTGGTACTCCTTGAAGCGGTGCGCCATGATGGCTTCGCCGGCAGATGCCGTGAGGACGTTCGTACGCAGTCCGATGATGCCGCGCGAGGGGATGTCGAACTCGATGTCGACCCGGTCGCCGATGGTCTGCATCGAGGTCAGCTCGCCCTTGCGTCGGGTGACCATATCAATCATCTTGCTGGAGTATTCCTCGGGGACGTTGATGGTCAGCTCCTCGATGGGCTCACACTTCTTGCCGTCAATCTCCTTGTAGATGACCTGCGGCTGTCCCACCTGAAGCTCATAGCCTTCGCGGCGCATGGTCTCGATGAGGACGGAGAGGTGCAGCACGCCTCGGCCGGAGACAATCCACTTGCCGTCCTCGTTCTCGGTCTTGCGGACGCGGAGGGCAAGGTTCTTGTCGAGCTCGCGGGTGAGGCGGTCCTGGATGTGGCGTGAAGTGACGAACTTGCCTTCCCGTCCGAAGAAAGGCGAGTCGTTGATGGTGAAGAGCATGCTCATGGTCGGCTCGTCGATGGCAATGGGCGGCAGCGGTTCCGGGTTGTCGAAGTCGCAGATGGTGTCGCCGATTTCGAATCCTTCCAGACCGACGACGGCGCAGATGTCGCCCGAAGAGACGGACTGGACTTTCTTGCGTCCGAGTCCCTCGAAGGTATGCAGTTCCTTGATTTTCGACTTCACGAGCGTCCCGTCACGGCGTGCCAGGGTGATGTTCATGCCCTCGGTGAGCGTCCCGCGGTGCACGCGGCCCACGGCGATACGTCCGGTATAGGATGAGAAGTCGAGTGAAGTGATGAGCATCTGGGGAGTGCCCTCCAGCTGTTTGGGGGCAGGGATGTACTTGATGATGGCGTCGAGCAGCGGGGTGATGCTGTCGGTAGGCTTGCGCCAGTCCTCGCCCATCCAGTTGTTCTTTGCCGAACCGTAGAGGACGGGGAAGTCGAGCTGGTCCTCGGTGGCATTGAGTGAGAACATGAGGTCGAACACCATCTCATAGACCTCCTCGGGGCGGCAGTTGGGCTTGTCGACCTTGTTCACCACAACGATGGGCTTCAGCCCGATTTGCAGTGCCTTCTGGAGGACGAACCGGGTCTGCGGCATGGGTCCCTCGAAGGCGTCGACGAGCAGGATGCAGCCGTCCGCCATGTTGAGCACACGCTCCACCTCTCCGCCGAAGTCGGCGTGTCCCGGAGTGTCGATGATGTTGATTTTGGTATCTTTGTAGTTGATTGATACATTCTTCGAAAGAATCGTTATCCCTCGTTCGCGTTCCAAGTCGTTGTTATCCAATACAAGCACGCCGTTTGTCTGATCATTGCGGAAGAGGTGTCCCGCCAACATCATCTTGTCGACGAGCGTCGTCTTCCCGTGGTCGACGTGCGCAATGATTGCGATGTTTCTTATATTCTGCATACTATTACCTTAAATTTTCGGGCGCAAAGTTACAAGAAAATCTTTGAATAGGCATTGCGCATTGAGGAATATTGTCTATCTTTGCGCCCGCAAATCAATTTTAAACTAACTCATTATGTACTTAGACGCTGCAAAGAAACAAGAGATCTTTGGACAATACGGAAAGTCTAACACTGATACTGGCTCACCTGAAGCGCAGATAGCATTGTTCTCATACCGTATTTCCCACTTGACGGAGCACATGAAGCGCAACCGTAAAGATCATAGCACAGAAAGAGCTTTGACTACTCTCGTCGGCAAACGCCGCGCATTGTTGAACTACCTCAAGGATCGCGACATCGAGCGTTACCGCGCCATCCTGAAAGCTCTGAACTTGCGTAAGTAATCCCGCATTGCTTACGGCGCAAACGAACTTCAAGCCCCTGCCTCTCCCCACGAGACGCAGGGGCTTGCCGGTTTTTGGCACTCCCCCCTTCCTCACATTCCCCCGTTTTTTCCTATCTTTACGCCCACAAACCACTCCCGCCTATGATATTCACCGCAGAAAACATCCTGCTGCTCGGCTCCGTGCTTATCTTCTGCAGCATACTCATCAGCAAGACGGGCTATCGCTTCGGCATACCCACGCTGCTCCTCTTCCTGCTCGTCGGCATGCTCTTCGGGAGCGACGGGCTCGGGCTCCAGTTCCACAGCGCCACAGACGCACAGTTCATCGGCATGATGGCGCTCAGCATCATCCTCTTCACCGGAGGTATGGATACCAAGTTCACCGAGATACGCCCCGTGCTCGCCCAGGGCATTCTGCTCTCCACCGTCGGCGTGCTCGTCACCACCCTCCTCACAGGACTTTTCATCTGCTACATCTCCGGGTGGGACAGCACCAACATCTCCCTTCCGCTGACCACTTCCCTCCTGCTTGCCGCCACCATGTCGTCGACCGACTCCGCGTCGGTGTTCAACCTCCTGCGCTCGCAGCGCATGAACCTCAAGCACAACCTGCGCCCCATGCTCGAGCTGGAAAGCGGAAGCAACGACCCCATGGCATACATGCTCACCATCGTCCTCATCCAGGTCATCACCTCCGACGGCATGAGCTGGGCGGTCATCCTCAAGGACCTTGCCATCCAGTTCTTCTTCGGCGCCATCATCGGCTTTGCACTCGGACGCTTCGCCGTGTGGATCATCAACCGCATCAGCCTCTCCAACGGGTCCCTCTACCCCATCCTCCTGCTCAGCCTCGTCTTCTTCACCTTCACCATCACCGACCTGCTCCACGGCAACGGCTACCTCGCCGTCTACATCACCGGCGTGACCGTCGGCAACGCACGCCTGGCAAACCGTAAGGAAATCAACACCTTCATGAACGGACTGACGTGGCTCTTCCAGATTATCATGTTCCTCGCCCTCGGACTGCTCGTCAACCCGCTGGAGATGGTCGACGTGGCTGCCGTGGCACTGCTCATCGGCGTGTTCATGATTGTCGTGGCACGTCCCGTCAGTGTCTTCCTCTGCCTCCTGCCCTTCCGCCGGCTGCCCGCGCGCGCCAAGTGGTTCGTCTCCTGGGTAGGGCTGCGCGGGGCCGTCCCCATCATCTTCGCCACCTACCCCGTCATCGCCCGCGTCGAAGGCTCGCAACAGCTCTTCAACATCGTCTTCTTCATCACCCTCGTCTCCCTCGTCGTACAGGGCATGACCATTGCACGCGCCGCCCGCCTGCTCAACCTCGACCTCCCCGAAGAGAAGGAGGGCAACGAGTTCGGCGTCGAGCTGCCCGAGGAGATTGACACCCAGCTGCGCGACCTCACGCTCACCCCCGACATGCTCGCCCGGGGAAACCGCCTGGCGGACATGAACATCCCCCGCGGCACCCTCGTCATGCTCGTCAAGCGCGGCGACGAGTTCCTCATCCCCAACGGACAGATGGAGCTGCACGCCGGCGACAAGCTGTTGTTCATCTCGGAAAACAGGAAACCATGAAGTTCATCCCCCAGCCGCCCTTCGTCCTTCCGTGTACAGACAGACGGAGTGACACCGCCGTGCTCTTCCTCCACGGCATCACGGAGGGTCCCGACCAGTTCCGCCGTCCGGCAGCCTGGGCAAACGACCTGGGCTTCGATGCCGCGGCAGCCGTCCTTCCGGGGCATGGCGGCAGTGCCGGGACGTTCGCCCGCTCGGGGCGGGAAGAGTGGGAAGCCTTCGTCCATTCACTGACGGACGAGTACCGCCTCCGCTACCCCCGCCTCATCCTCGTGGGGCACTCCATGGGCGGGCTGCTTGCCCTGCGGACGTGGACGCGCCGTCCCGACGGCATCGCAGGCATTGTCTGCGTCGGCTGTCCGCTCCACGTGTGGGTGTCGACACGCGCTGTCCGCGACCTCCTCGGTGTGCGTTACGGACGGGCGGACGCCAGCGACGAGCGGCTTGCCATCCTTCATGCCCTCAATGTCGCCCCGGGTCCCACCCCCGGCTACGTCCGCTGGCTGCCCCGCCTGCGCGACCTCTTCACCCTGATGGCAGACGTACGCCGGGAGCTGCCTTCCGTCCGTGTCCCCCTCCTTGCCGTTCAGGGAGCACGCGACGAGCTGGTCGATGCCCGCCGCAGCCTCCGCTGTTTCCGCCGCCGTGTCGCCCCTGAGTTCCTGCGGACGCTCGTCCTCCCCCAGACCACCCATTTCCTCTATCCACCCACCGACGCCGCAGCACTCCGGGAAGCCTTCCGCGCGTTCTGCCGGAGCCTGCAGGAGGAACACCCCGCCCCTCATGACGACCACGTATCTCCCTGTTGCTGAAAACCTAAAATCAAAAACACCATTTTGCGTTCACACATTGGCGCAAGTAGTTGCCTGTCTTTCAAGGTCCTGATTTTCTAACTTTAGTTAAACATTTTACACCCGATTTTTCAATCCGGAAAACACCTATCTTCGTGCATCCCTTCCGGGAAACGGAAGAGACAAATCCCTGTTCGAGCTTCCGCAAGCCCCGGTCGCCGCAGACCGGTGGCAAGCCGACAGGCAAACCCCGGTCCCTGCAACGCGCCGCCCCGTCACAACATCCACCGCAGACAGGACCCCGGACCTGCCCGCCGACAAGCCGGGCACAACGGAAGCCGGACACATGTCTAACTATCAAAACGTAACGCATTATGAGTATTCTAGTAAGAGCTATTCAACGAGTGAATCCCAAGGACCTCAAGGGAACACGGAAGTGGTATCCCATACAGTCCACCACCAAGATGGTGACCGAAGATGAGGTGGCACAGCTGATTGCCGACGAGGTCACCCTCAACCCGATGGAAGCCGCCATGGCACTCCGTCAGCTGCGCAAGGTAATGCTGCGCCTGCTCCTCGACGGGAAGAGCGTCCGCCTGGGCGATTGGGGCACCTTCAACATCACGTTGTCGACCGCCGGTTCCGGTGAAAAGAAAGAGCTGACCGCGCGCAACATCAAGCGCGTGAATATCAAGTTCCAACCCGGGAACGAGCTGAAAATCGCCCTCCAGAAAGCCGATTTCGTCTGGCTCGACAAGGTGCTACAAGGCAACAACATTGCCGAGGAGGGAGAGAAAGAGACGCCGGAAGAGTCCGGCAAAGAAGGTGATACGGATGAAGGTATTTAACCCTCCCGCCTGACGGGAAACGCCCGATGCTGACTGACAGCATCGGGCGTTTTTTTTGTGCGCATGCGCTTGACGGCACCACCCTTTTGCGCATCTCCTCGCCTGCCTTTTGCGTAACGTGCTGTCCCTCTTCGCGCAAGCCCCGTTTTCACCTTGCGCATCTCCCTGTTCCGTCATGCGCAAGACGGTACCGGTGAGATGAGCTTCCCGGCAGAACGAGAAGCGCAAGACGCCGGTAGGGAGATGCGCAAGACGTCAGCAAGGCGATGCGCAGGGAACAACAGGGAGCAATTGCATCCCGGTCTCCTTTTTTCTCATCCGGAATTAGGAAAACTTAAATGAATACGTTAGCTTTGTCAGCACGAAACAGTACGAAATCCTAAACCGGAGAGAAAATCATGAAAGCACCAAGAGTCTGCATACTGGCAAGCCTCCTCCTCTTCCTCTGCGGAGGGAGCCTGTTTGCACAGCACAAGGAGATGAAGTACGGGAAGGTGGGAAAGAAGGAGTTCTCCCTCTATCATCCGACCGACAGCACCACCGACGCCGTGTTCCTGAACAAGGAGGGGTACACCTACTACCGTCAGGAAAACGACGGGAGAATCCGTGTGGAGTCCGAGTTCAAGTTCCGCCTTCAGGTACTGCGCCCCGAAGGGACCAGGTATGCCGACGTAGACATACTCTACTACCGCGGCGAACGCATGGGCGCCACCCAGGAACAGATATCCGCCATCGGCGCGTCGGCATACAACCTCGTCGACGGGAAGGTCGTCGAGACACCCCTTGACCGGAAGTACATCTTCGAGGAACAGGTCACCGGGAACTACCGCCGCTACCGCTTCTCCATCCCGGACGTCAAGCCCGGCACCCTCATCGAGTACAAGTACCGGCGCACGTCGAACAACCCCATCCACCTGGAAGACTGGCAGGTGCAGGAGGACATCCCCGTCTGCTTCGCACGTTACCAGGTCGACATCCCCGAGGTCTTCCAGTTCAACATCACCGGCAAGGGCAGCATCCCCATGCAGCGCGACCACAAGAGAATCAACAGCGAATTCATCATGCAGGCGTATGACGGGCACCTGAGCCAGATGCAGAACAACCGCTACACGTTCACCAGCACCGACGTCCCGCCCCTGAAGGACGAGCCCCTGGTCTGGTGTGCCGAGAACTACCGCGGCACCGTCTCCTTCGAAATCCGGGGACTGGACCCGCGGCTGGGCCTATCGGCCTTCCAGGGTTCCAACTGGGAGGGTGTCTGCGCCGAGCTGAAGGACTTCTCCGGCTTCGGGAACTACGTGAACATGCGCAACCCCCTGCGCGACGAGCAGGCGGCACTTGCCCTGCCTGCCGACATGCCTGCCACGGAGAAGGCGCTCCGCCTGCACCGGCTGCTCCATGAGCACATCCACTGGGACGGGCACTACAGCATCGCCACCGACGACAGCCCGCGCAAGTGCCTCGACAGGCAGCAGGGCAACAACGCCGCCCTCAACTTCATCTACCTCGCCATGCTCCGCGACGCCGGCATCCGCTGCACCCCCATCCTCGTGAGGGACAAGCGTGCGGGCGACCTCACCGGAAGCGAACCTTCCCTCTCCCGGCTGACGACCTTCGTCGTGGGACTGCTCGACGAGCAGGGAGCGGTTTACTGCACCGACTGTTCCCTGGAGTGGCCCATGCTGAACCTCCTCCCGGGACACCTGATGGTGAACCTGGGCATCTGCTACACACCCCTCGACGGTCAGCGGCTCATCAGCCTGGCGGACATCGGCACACACACCACCTCCCTCATGTTCGAGGGCAGCATCACCGACGACGGTTCGCTGACGGGCAAGCTCTCGACCTCCTACACCGGACTGGAGACGCTCGACGCCCTGCGCCGCCGCACCGCCGAGCCGGACTCCGTGGAGCATGTGAAGAAGGAGGCGGAACGCTACGGACTGACGTTCCACACCTACAAGGAGTCCGTCACGGACGCCTACCGCGAGCAGATGGACGTCAGCAAGGACCTTCGGGCAGGCGGCAGCATCATCTACCTGTACCCCTTCCTGCTCGACCAGCTGCCTGCGAACCCCTTCCTGGCTGAGAAGCGCACCTTCCCCGTGGAGTTCCCCGCGAAGTTCACCCGCCGCTTCTTCGGCTTCTACCGGTTGCCGGAAGGCTACGAACCCGAGAGCCTCCCCAAGCCGATGCGGATGCACACCCATGACCGCATGGCGTCGGTGAGCTGTCTCCTCGACCGCCGCCCCGACGGACTGCAGGTGATGCTCGAACTGAAAGTGAACCAATCCATCATCCCCGCCCGCTACTACGGAGAGCTGCGCGAGCTGTGGGATGTCTTCATCGAGTCGGCACAGACACTGCTGACGCTGAAACGGACGGGCGGAAAGGACGGCGCCCCGGTTTCCGTCAGCGACACTGCCGCCAGGGGGGACAGCTAGCATGGCACGCCCCTCCTGCCGGAAGCACCGGCTACACACCCCGCAAGCCCCGTCCGCCCGTCCCCTTGCCTGCCCGGTGCTCCGCCTCGCCCTCCTGCTGCTCCTGCTGCCGTGCGTCCTTCCGCTCTCAGCCGACGCCCCCGGCGGACCACTCTCCGGCTTCTGCCCGGACGGGAGGGTTCCCCGCACGGATACACCTATATATAATGGTCCGAGTCCCGCCTCCGTCGTACACGACTACCGCGTGGAGTTCCGTCAGCTGGACGCCCACCGGGGAGAAGCCCACTTCGTGCGGAGCGTCACCGTGCACTCCCCCTACGGGGCAGACGCCGCCCGGTTCGCCGTCGTCAGCAGCCGTTTCATCCACCTGAAGGACTTCAAGGGCACCGTCCACGGCGCCGGCGGGAAGCAGCTCGCACGCCTGCGACGTTCCGACCTGCGCGAGGCGACGCTCAACGACGGGCTTGCCTCCGACGACCGCCTCCACTACTACGAAGGCCCGCGCGGCTCCTTCCCCTTCACCGTCCGCTATGAGTGGACGTGTACCTACGACAACGGATTGCTGCGCTACCCCGATTTCCGTCCGCAGGACGACATACGCCAGGCAGTGGAGCACGTCTCATACACCCTGACGCTGCCAGCCTCCGTCCGCCTCCTGTACCGCAGCCGGGGCCTTGCCGCCCATCCCGAAGAGAGCGCGGACGCAGATGCCGGCACACGCACCTACCGCTGGCAGGCGGACGACCTGCCTGCTGCCGTCCCCCGGGAAGACACCGTGTGGGAACCCCCGACGGTGCAGGCGCAACCCGCCGACTTCGTCTGCGAAGGCTACGAGGGACAGCAGGACACCTGGGAGCACTTCGGCCAGTGGCTCTACCGCCTCACCGAGGGACGCGACCGCCTGACCGCCGACGAGGCTGCCACGGTGCACCGTCTCACCGACGGGCTCTCCACCCCGGAAGCGAAGGCGCATGCCCTCTATGACTACCTGGCGGAGCACACCCGCTATGTGAGCATCCAGCTCGGCATCGGCGGATGGCAGCCCATGACCGCAGAGCAGGTCTGCCGCACCAAGTTCGGCGACTGCAAGGCGCTGACCAACTACCTGAAGGCACTGCTTGCCGAGGCAGGCGTCCCGTCGGTCTACACCGTCATCAGCACCCGGAAGGCACGCATCGACGACTATCCCGGCATCGGGCAGATGGACCACGTAGTCCTGGGTGTGCCCTGCCCCACCGACACCCTGTGGCTGGAGTGCACCGCCGCACGCCTGCCCTTCGGCTACCGCCACCGCCTCATCGCAGGGCACGACGCCCTGCTGGTCACACCGGAAGGCGGACGGATGGTGCGTCTGCCCGACTACGACGCGGAGCAACAGGAGCAGTCGGTCCGTGCCCGCCTCCATGTCGGCAGCGACGGGATGGCATCGGGACGGGTCAGCCTGCACAACCGCCTGCGCTTCTACGAGGAAGCCCTTCCGCTGAAGGACCTGAAGCCCACCGAGCTGGCACACCGCCTGACGGAGGGACTCGCCTGCACGCTGGTGCGCATCGACAGCGTCAGCCGGACGGAAGACGACAGCCCGCTGCCCTCGCTCACCATCGGCTACCGCCTCTCGGCACGCTATGCACGCCCGGTACCGCCCCGGCTCTTCCTGACGCTGAACCCCTTCCGCCGTGCCGACCGCCTGTCCCGGACACGGACCTTGCCCGACGGGAGTTGGGAGCTGACGGAGAGCGCATCCTACAGCGACACGCTGGACGTGGTGCTGCCTGCCGGAAGCCGCTGCGATGCACTGCCACCCGAGGTCTCCGGGTCGCACGCGTTCGGCTCGCTCTCGTCAGTGGTAAGCCTCTCGGACGGACGCCTCCGCATCCGCCAACGCCTGCTGCTGCGCAAGGGGGTCTATCCTGCCTCCGAACGGGCGGCATGGGAGGCCTTCGTCCGCCGCATCAAAGAGGCGTATGCCGGACGCATCGCAATCCTTATTGAAAACCAATCAACCACCGGGCCTCAGCCTGCCCACCCCGGGAAGACGGACCTGCCGGACCGTGCAGAACGGCAACCGGCTCCGTGACCCCGCCCCATCGGGAAAAGGCAGCACGAGGCTCCATAAAAACCTGTGAAACATATGAGAAAATACCTGATTATCGGTACCGGCGGCGTGGGAGGAAGCATCGCCGGATTCCTCGCCTTGGGCGGCAAGGACGTGACCTGCATCGCCCGGGGCGAACACCTGGAAACCATCCGTCGCGAGGGACTCCACCTGCGCTCGGGACTGAAGGGCGACCGTGTCATCCCCGTGAAGGCATGCACCGCCGACGAGTACCGGGAGGTGCCCGACGTGGTCTTCGTCTGCGTGAAAGGCTACTCCATGGACTCCATCAGAGACCTGCTGAAGCGCGTCGCCACACCCCGCACGGTGGTCATCCCCATCCTCAACGTCTACGGGACAGGAGCCCGCATCGCCTCGCTTGCCCCCAAGGGGAGCTGTGTGCTCGACGGCTGCATCTACATCGTGGGCTATGTCGAACGTCCGGGTGTAGTGGTACAGACGGGCAAGACGTTCCGCATCGTCTACGGCGTACGTCCGGGACAGACGGCCGACACCGCCCTGCTGGACGACATTGCCGACGAGCTGCGCAGCTGCGGCATCAAGGTCGACGTGTCCGACAACATCGACCGCGACACGTTCATCAAGTGGACCTTCATCTCCGCCATGGCTTGCACGGGCGCCTGCTTCGGCGTACCCATGGGTGCGTTGCAGCGTCCGGGAGAGCCGCGCCTGGTCTTCGCCCAACTGACGGGAGAGAGTGCCGAGACGGGACGCCGCCTGGGCATCGACCTGCCCGACAACCTGCCGGCTGCCAACCTGCACATCATCGACAAGCTCGACCCGAACACCACGGCATCCATGCAGAAGGACCTCGCACGCGGCCATGAGTCGGAAATCGAAGGGCTGCTCTTCCAGATGCTCGACCTGGGCGAGAAGATGGGTGTCTACATGAAGACCTACCGGCACGTAGCGGATACGCTGATAAACCGTCTGTCGACAGACAGCCGGAAAGCACGTGAAGCAAGGAGCATCGTTTGTTCGTTGGAATGGATATGACAAGATATTTCTTAAGAGACGAGGACGCCCGCAGGCGTCGGGAAAACGGCGGATGCACCGAGGCAACCGTCAGAAAAGCAAAGAGCAGGAAACTTCACAGTTTCCTGCTCCTTTAATCTTTAACCTAAACCTTAACTATGAAAAAATCTAATGTTTTTTCACTCCCCAAAGGTGCGAAATAGTCATCAATCCATCAAACATTCTACACGGAATCCGCTCCTTTTTAATGTTAATTAATAATTGGGTAGTGTCAAATAACTTCTTTGAAGCTTCTGCAGCTGTCAAGTCCTTCTTTTCCGCCTCCGTCCGGCAGCCGAACCGTAAGCAAACGAGGATATTTCCACCGGAAACCCGGCACATCGGAAGGCAGATTGGCACAGAGTCACTATCTTTGCGGCGGAATGGCTGCCCGGCGCAACAGCCGGGACGGACCGTCCGTAACATTTTAATCCAACCATCTTATGACACAAGAACAAGGGGCGGACTTAAAATCCGCTGCTGCGAACAAGAACCTGTTCATCGAGACCTACGGCTGCCAAATGAACGTGGCAGACAGCGAAGTGGTGGCATCCGTCATGCAAATGGCAGGCTACCAGGTGTGCGACCGGCTGGAAGATGCCGACGCCGTATTCCTCAACACATGCTCCGTGCGCGACAATGCGGAGCAGAAAATCATCAACCGGCTGGAGGCGCTGCACGCGCTGCGCAGCAAGAAGAAACACGGACTCATCATCGGCGTCCTGGGCTGCATGGCGGAAAGGGTGAAGGACAACCTCATCGAGAACCACCACGTGGACCTCGTGGCAGGTCCGGATGCCTACCTGACGCTGCCTGACCTCGTGGCGTCCGCCGAAGCTGGCGAGAAGGCCATCAACGTGGAGCTTTCGACCACGGAGACCTACCGCGAGGTGATTCCCTCGCGCATCTGCGGCACGCACATCTCGGGCTTCGTCAGCATCATGCGCGGCTGCAACAACTTCTGCCACTACTGCATCGTGCCCTATACCCGCGGACGGGAACGCAGCCGCGACGTGGAGAGCATCCTCGCCGAGGTGGCAGACCTCACGGCGAAAGGCTACAAGGAAATCACGCTGCTGGGACAGAACGTCAACTCCTACCGCTTCGAGCGCGAAGGGGAGACGGTGACCTTCCCCATGCTGCTCCGCCGGGTGGCAGAGTCGGCGCCGGGCGTACGCATCCGCTTCACCACGTCGCACCCCAAGGACATGAGCGACGAGACACTGCACGTCATCGCCGAGGTGCCCAACGTCTGCAAGCACATCCACCTGCCCGTGCAGAGCGGCAGCAACCGCATCCTGAAGCTGATGAACCGCAAGTATACCCGTGAGTGGTACCTCGACCGCGTGGCTGCCATCCGCCGCATCATCCCCGACTGCGGACTGAGCACCGACATCTTCTGCGGCTACCACTCGGAGACCGAGGAGGACCACCGCGAATCGCTCTCGCTCATGGAGGAGTGTGCCTATGACTCCGCCTTCATGTTCAAGTATTCCGAGCGTCCGGGCACCTATGCCGCCAAGCACTTGCCCGACGACGTGCCCGAGGATGTGAAGATACGCCGCCTCAACGAAATCATCGCCCTGCAGACCCGTCTGTCCGCCGAGAGCAACCGACGCTGCATCGGTCAGACCTGTGAAGTGCTGGTCGAGGGCGTGTCGAAGCGTTCGCGGGAGCAGCTCTTCGGCCGTACCGAGCAGAACAAGGTCGTGGTATTCGACCGTGGCAACCACCGCATCGGCGACTTCGTGCAGGTGCGCATCACCGAGAGCACATCGGCAACGCTGAAGGGCGAGGCAGTGGAATGACCGCCCGACGCTCACTGAGATAATCACCAGGTTGCAACGCAATGCCACAGGCTGGTCCCACAGGCATTCCGTTGCAACTTGTTTTTATATCCGGACGGGAGTTGCCCGCCGACGCACGGTCAGAAGGTATAGCCCACGAAGAGCGTCAGGTTGCCGTTATGCATCTCGCTATAGTAGCATGTAATCACCCTCACCCCATAGTCATAGGCGGCACCGAGGCGGAAGTGGTCGAGCACCTCGACCCCCAGGCGCACACCCAGTCCCCAGTCGAAGCGGTCCGTCTCGTCGAAAGAGCTCCATTGTATCCGGGTATGCTCCGCCGGGGCACGGTAGACGCTCTCACCGAACAGCCCGTATGCGAAGTAGGGACCGAAGTCGGCGAAGATGGCACACACCCGCTCGATGTCCCCATGGTAGCCGATGTGCAGGGGCAGATGGAGGTAATAGTTGCGGGAAGTGACGCGGCGGTGTTCCCCACCCGGTTCATCGAACTTCCATGCGAGGTCCGACAGTCCCAGCTCGGCATCGAGGTACATCCGGCTTGGTGCGTCGGTAAAGGAGAGTTCGACACGTCCCGCAAAGTTGAAAGAGTGGAGACCGCGTCCGCGGGAGAGCTCGAGGATGCCGGCATCAAATCCGTTGATACCTGCCGTAATGCCCCAGCGTAAGGCCGCTCGATGATTGCCCTGTGCTACGGCGGACAGGGACCAGGCTGCCAAGAGGCAGCACACTCCGAAGAGACTGACTGTTCGTTTCATAGACTTGAAGACTTAAACCGCTGATAAAGGTAGGGATTGTTTCCGGACGGACGGCAGGAAAAGCGGGAAAAAATTATTTTTCTATCAACATTTAAACTTTAATATTATAAGTAACAAATGAGACCTCTTTGGGATAACAATGCAGCCAAATCTTCCGGGCTGTTATACGGTTTAGGGAAATTGATAGACATAAAGATATAAAAATAAAACGACCCCCGATTTGAGCATTGTTAAGAGGCTTGGGGGTTCTCGTGCTGCAAACATAAGCAAAGAAATGTGAACCACCAAATTATTGTTCCATTTTATGTCGTATTTCGCCAATTCATTCCCTGTCAGCTGAAGCCGGACGCATGCCGGACCTGCCCACGGACGCCACACCCAGGTATTCGTCGAGCGAGCCTTCCAGCTCCATCTTCTGACGCAGACGCTGCTTGCGTTGCGACACGCTGCCCTTGCCGATGCCGAAGATGAGAGCCGTCAGGTCGAGCGGCATCTCCATCTTCACGAGGCAGCAGAGGCGGATGTCGTCCTCCTTCAGGAAGGGGAACGTCGTGCGCAGCCGTCCGGTGAAGCCCGGGAAGCAAGCGTCGGTGTTCGCATAGATGGTCTGCCACTCCTTCTCCCCCATGCGCACCTTTCCTTCGCGCAGTCTGTCGTATGCCATGGGCAGCGTCAGCTGGTTCAGCTGACGGTAGTAATCCATCCGGAGCTGTTCGCGGTCCATCCGTTCCTGCTCGCGCCGGGTCTGCTCGGCGAGCAGGCGGTTTTCTGCCACCAGACGGCGACGGCGGTCGTAGAAGTAAATCGTCAGGAGTACCGCCATCACTGCCAGCATCACTGCCAGGGTGCGGTAGAGCGCACGTCCGCGCAACACCACTTTGTACTCGGCACGGTCGGCGTCCTTGCGCCAGCGTCGGTAGTCGGAGAGGAGCTGCAGCTGTCCTGCCAGTTGCTCCTGCCGGTTGGCGCAGGCAGAGTCTTTCGCTTCCGTCAGCTGACGGACGGACGGCTGCACGGTGCGGACATTGCCTTCGAGACATGCCAGACGCCGGAGTCCGTCGGCAACATAGTCCCCCTTGCCCAACCGCCGGGCGTAGATGAGTGCCTCGCGGAGGCAGTCCCGTTCCCGGTCGGGCAGTCCGTTCTCGCGGTAGAGGAATGCGAGGCGTTCGTGTACCCGGTAGGCGAACTCGTCATCGTCGGGCATGGATGTCCCGTATGCCTTGGCATCCAGGAGAGCGTCCACCGCTCCGAGCCAGTTGCCGCGGGCACGCTCGATGCGTCCGCTGAGCAGATAGAGATGAGCGATGCGCACGGAGTCGCGTGTGAAGAAGTCAAAGTAGCGGAGGGATTGCCGGCAGAGGGAGTCGGCGAGGTCATTCTCTCCCCGTTCGAGGAGGTTCCCGGAAGCAATCTTGTTGCGCAGTGCCTTCCCTTTGCCCGAAAGGAACGACCGTTCGAAAGCTTGCAGCTGCAACCGGCACGAGTCTGTCGTCAGGTCGGACTGCCGTCTTTCCAGCTCCGCCAACCGTCCGTAGTTCCGTTGCTGCACGAGGGCACACACCGCCCACACTGCCGCCACGAGGAGCAGCACACTCCCCACGTATGTGTATACACACCTGCGTAACTTCATAAGATATACGTCCTTTCGGGCAAAGGAAGGCAGAAAAGGGGAGATATGCAAGAAACGGAAGGGGGAATCTTGGGGCAACGGACAATTGTCCGGCAGTGTGGGAGACGGAGGTGCGCCGCGGTCAGAACATGTAGCCCACGGAGACGGTGAAGTTGTTGTTGCCGCTTCCCATGCCCCCTCGCATGTTGTTCATCAAGCCGAAGTCGTAGGCGGCACCGATGCGGAGGTGGTTGGCAATCTCTGCTCCCAGCCGCACGCCCAATCCCCAGTCGAAGCGGCGCATCACGTGGAAGACATTCTCAGACAGCTTCGTTCCGGTGACGGGGTCCGTGTATCTCAGCTTGCCGGAGAGTCCGAATGAAACGTATGGTCCGGCGTCGGCATAAATGGCAAGTCCCCTGGCGACTGCCCAACGGTAGCCGATGTGGATGGGCAGGTGGAGGGAATAGACATCCCAGTAGGGATGGGAATAGGCGGAAGGGGCCATCGTGCCGTGTCCGGGGAAGCGCAAGGCGTCGATGGCATAGCCTGCCTGCCCGTCCTTCCAACCGAGTTTCAGCAGCCCCAATTCGGCATCGAGGTACATCCGGCTCGGTGCGTCGGTGAAGGAGAGCTCGGCACGTGCGGCGAGGTTGAAGCCGTAGCGTCCGCGGTCATCGGAGAGGTTCAGCGTATGGGCGTTGTAGCCGTTGAGTCCGGCCATGATGCCCCAACGGAGGTAAATGTTCCTGTTGTCTTGTGCCTTGAGCGGCAGGGAGCAGATTGCCAGCAGGCAACACAGCCCGAAGAGTAGTCTGGTTCGTTTCATAAGTCTGGTAGGTTTATTGATTCTTTATAAGAACATACGAATATATTTCTTACAAAGAATCATTGTTACTTTATTTTAAGATAGTACGTGTCACTGTTTTTATAGTGAACAGGCATATATTTCAAGCTTTGTTGCTATCGATTAGGCACATTTGTGAATGTGGCTGCTGATGTTATATCTCCTGTACAGCTACTTCGAAAGTTTGTGAGTGAGATATTCAACGTTGATGGAAATTCGGTCTTATAGCGACCCATTGGGACTCTGACGGATTGAATGCCACGAGATGCCATGTTCCATCCATAAGGACCTGAAAGTTTAGTATTTCCACCCCTCATCTCAATATCAACATTATAAGTTGCAGGATGTCTTCTTGTCCACAATCGCTTTTTCTTAAAGGCTCTAAAGAATAAATTTAATTCTCCAGTTGGTCCTGAGTAACCGACCTCTACAATACTGTAATATTTTCCTTGTGCAACTGTCAATTCAACTCCTTTAAAACCTATAAAACCGTAGCGAGCTGGTTTGCCAATGCCTAGAAAGCCTCTTGTTGCAACATTATCTGCATACCGTAATTGTTACCAATGATCACTGCTCCGTTTATATTTCCCAGTAATTCAGCTTTTTCATCATCAAAGCTATAATATGGAGACAGATCATACTGATTTTCTGAATTCTAGACGAACACACCATCATATTCTTTCTTAAAATCTGCATAAGCTGTCAAAAATTCGTTCTCGTCTTCAATGTCAAATATTTTATCCAGCTTCATGTCAGCCTTATAGAGAGTGGTAAAAGCTCCTTCAAAGTTCAAAGACTTAAAAAAAAACTAAGCGTTGCTCATACGTCATATCTGAAACTTTAGTAAGAGTTTGCTCATAGACTTGTTCATTTTTGAATTTTAATACTGGCATTGATTCTCCTGTCCGTGTTCCAGAAACATAAATCCCCATATCGACTACTTCAATGTCGGGTACTTGTCTTTTCTCAATATTCGACGAAGATGTTTCCAAGACTTCATCTTGGCAAGACGATACCATCACTATAGAAGCCAAAAATAGGCAAGCTCCTATTGTTTTCAATAACTTGTTCATCATATTAATTTTTAGAATTGCTAGATTTGAATTTTAGAATGGTGCTTAATTCTTTGGTAGCTACTTCAAATGATTAAGGACAGCAGCAAAGGTAGGGTATAGCATCTTTAGTCTCATAAATCTCAGATATACATCTTATCGCCAAGAATGTATACCTAATATCTATATGTATATCAGTTTATTAAGTTTGGTTTGTATATCTATCTATAGCTCTTATTAGATATACATTTATTGAAGATAATCTTTTGGAATGTTGTGTATGTATGTCATAAGTGAAAAAAGAGGTCTTATTTTCGATGACAAGGAACGTGTATGCCGATACATTCGCAATATAGGTTACTACAGATTAAATCTGCATCATCAAGTGGTTTATTGACATCATATCACCCAACAACGACATGAAGCAGCATTTCCAAGCATTACTGGAACAATATCCGAATGTCGATTATAAAGCAATCGGCATTCCGCAAGATTGGCTAGAAGAACCGTTGTGGCGCTAATCCAAATCCATGAAGCGGTTTAAAAGCGAAAGCAAAAGCCAATCACCCTCTCTCGACAATCCGTTAAATAATGTTTCACAAGTAAAGAAAAAGCACCATACTGGTGCCCGAAAATTTTTCTCAAACGTACTATAAATAAAGAGAGCAATGTGTGGATGAGAGAAAAGGACCTTATTCAATCTGTATAAAAAAAAGCGTTATGAGAAAGGCGTTACTGATTTTTATCCTGCTTCCGCTGTCACTGGTGGCGCAGGTGCTGAGAGAGAGTCCCGGACAAGTGGAAGTATCGGGGAGAGTGATAGACCAAGGTGCCAAGGTGTTGCCGGGTGCAAATGTCGTGTTCCGGAACCTGATGGATACAACCGCAGTAATAAAAGCAGTAACGGATGCAAAAGGCACGTTCACGGTGCAATTGTCGCCTGACACCTACGAGCTGCGTGTCTCCTACCTGGGCTACCAACCGTTCACGTCACACGTGGAAGCCCGCCAATCCATGTCGGTGAATGACATCCGGCTGGTGGAGAGTGCCACGACATTGAAAGAATTTACCGTCGTGGGACGCAGCCTGACGTACAATGTGGAAGGATATAAGCTGAATGTGGAAAACAACGCGCTTTTCAAGCAGCAGGATTTGGACCGGATACTCCTCTTCCTGCCCGGTGCCATGAGGGAGAAAGACAATCTGAAGATTTACGGAAAGATGGTGGGAAAGGTGTACATCAACCGCAGGGAAATCAAACTCACGGGAAAAGACCTCCTGGACTATCTCCAGAACTACCACGGCAAGAATGTGAAGGAAATTCAAGTCATTACTTCTGCCGGAGCAAACGAGAGCGCGGCGATAGGCGGCACCGCCGTACTGAAAATCATCACGACGAAGATTGAAGACGGAGGTATGCTGTCCATGAGAGCTTCGGGAAGCTACAACAAGCAAAGTCAGACTTACGGCAATCCATCGCTGATCGTACAGCAACGCAGCGGCAAATGGTCTGTCTACGGAGAGGCATCCATGGTGGCAAACAAGAATAAGAGCAACAGTGAAAGCAAGACCTTGTTTACCGATTCCGGAGCGGGGAAGCAGGAATGGTCAAGCTCCGTCAGGAGGCAAAAGCCGTCTCCGGCATACACCGTGGGAGCGGGCTACGACCTTACACCCGATGACATCCTGACGTTGGAAGTCGGCTATCACGGATACAAATCAGAATATGAATCGTCTGCCCGGATTCAAAACTTGCAGAACGATGTGGTAACGGGAGAAGAACACAACCTCGGATTGTCGGACAGCGACAGCCGGCGGGCTTCCGTCTCCATGGACTATGTGCATACGTGGAAAACGGGCGAACTGTCCTTCGCAGGGTCTTACTCCGATTCACATTCTTCGGACGACAGCAGACGCTGGCGGGAGGGGAATACCGACCTGTGGAGCAGCACGGAAGCCGCTTCCAGCGACTATGCATCCCTCTATACCAAGTTGGATTTCGAACAACGTTTCCAGGCGTTGCAAGGCAAGTTGAAGGCAGGAGTGGCATTTTCCAACTGGGACAATGACAGCCACACCGACAACCTCCTGATGGAAGATGGCAGGGAATCCCCTTATGGCACCTACGACGACGTGTACACCTACAAGGAGCAGACGTTGGGCATGTACGGGAGCTATGACTTCATGATCAAGAACTTCAGCGCATCGTTGGGACTGCGCTATGAGTTTACCAGGATTTCGCCGAACTCAACGTTGGCACCGGAAGCAAACTACACGAGTTACTATCGTAATTTTTTCCCAAACGTGCGTCTGAATTATACCATCAATCCCATGAAAGGGCACAACATCAACCTGTCGTACGCCCGCAAGATCCAGTTCCCTTTCATGAACATGCTCAATCCGGGAACGACGTGGAGCAACGAATACAGCTACTCCAAGGGCAATCCCTACCTGAAGCCCATGTGCGGCAACGAAGTGACGGGCATCCTGTCACTCTTTGGCAACTATTCCCTGTCGGTGACGTATGCCGAGTCGCCCCTGTTCCAGCTGCTCTATTCGAAGGAGGAAGGACGTAATATCTACTATTCGACCTACGAGAATGGAGGAAAGGACAAGTTCTGGGTCATCGGGTTGAGTGCCGTACAGTTCATCTCGCCCAAGTGGATGGTCAACGCCACGGTGAACCGCACGTATGTGACGACATCCTATCAGTCACAAAATCATCGGGCAAAAAACTGGAACATCACCTTGTCATCGACGAACAACCTGCCCTGGGGACTCAACCTGAACACCAATCTGTTTTATGTTTCTCCGACAGAAGGCATCCATCTGGACACGGGACGTGCACTGAACATCTCGGCTTCGCTGAGCAAATCGTTCTTGAAGGACCGTCTGACAGCTACCATTGACTATGGTTACAGCCCGGAACTGACCGGACGCATCCATACAGCCGGCGTTGTGAACAACTATGACTCCGATTACTCCCCTCACAAGATAGGCATCAGCCTGCGCTATGTCCTCAAATGGGGAAACCAATGGGCAAAAGTGCGGAAAGCTGTCGGTGCGGGAGATGGTGGAAGATTGAAATAGGACCAATTATTCAGCGTGAGTCACGATGACGTGGCATTTTAATCACCTAGTTTCATGGAATGCCTGTAATTTGGTTTATCTTTGTGACTGTCAGAATATACAATAATGAGCAACAACGATAACAATATAGAAAAAAGAAGTTTCGAGGCTTTCATCAATGCCATCGGCTCGGAAATAGAGCAGGCGCAAGTCCGGCTCATCAGTGCAGCCAATGCGCAGATGCTGTTCCATTACTGGAAAATGGGAAATTACATTTTGTACCACCAGAACCAACAAGGCTGGGGAAGCAAAGTTATCAAGAAACTGGCGCAGGCCATACGGTTCAATTATCCTGAAAAGAAAGGATATTCGATCAGGAACTTGGCTTATATGTGTCAGTTCGCACGCTCATATCCATTGGGCACATTACAGAGTTTCGTAGAAACCGATGTGAAATTAACAAATCCCAGTGTGCGGAAAATCACAGATGCAATCCAAAGCCTGAACAATGTGCCATTTATGCAAGAGCCTCTTGCGCAAATTCAATCATCTAGCAACAAGGAAGTTGCAATTGCGCAAGAACCTCTTGCACAAATTCAGGATGTATCCCAGACAGTAGCCGCTGTTTACCAGATGTCGATTGAGGACATGGAAAAACTGTTCATGTCATCACCCGTCGCAAGAATCAATTGGGCAAGCCATGTAATTATACTCAACAGTTCGCTTCCGTTGGGTGTGGAATATTGGTATATGAAGCAATCCGTGGAAATGGGCTGGAGCAGTAATGTCCTAAAAATGCAAATTGAAAACAAACTGTATAAGCGGCAAATCAACAGCCAAAAAGTCAATAATTTTACTGCCACGCTTCCCGCACCTCAAAGCGACCTTGCCAACTACCTGTTGAAAGACCCGTATATCTTTGATTTGGCAGGAGCTAAAGAACGTGCAGACGAAAGAGAATGGACGGCTTCGAGATGGTGAGACGTATCCGGGAGACGGACGGGGACACGCCCATCCTGTTCACTTCCGCCTTGACCTCGCCCAAGGATGTGAGGCATGGCTACAAACTGGGGGTGAACAACTACGTGAAGAAGCCATTTGTCCCGGAAGAGATTGATGCGCACATCCATGCCATCCTGAAGATGAAGGAAGGTGCCAAAAGCAGGTCGGTAGAGGGGCACTGCAGGTTCGGTCATTACACGCTCGACACCATACATGCCACCTTGCGTGATGACAACACGGGTAAAACCCGTGTATTGACCACAACGGAAGCCAAAATTCTGCAGCTTCTCGCCGAAAACAAGAATGAGGTCATCCGCCGCGAAGCCATCCTGAGCCGTTGCTGGAAGACGGAAGACAACTTTTTCGCTTCCCGCAGCCTGGATGTGTTTATCAGCAAGCTCCGCAAGCTCTTTACCGATGATCCGGATGTGGAAATTAAGACTGCAAGAGGTGTCGGACTGATGCTGGCAGTCAAGTGAAAGCCTCTCCGGCAAGACGGCACGAGGGAGAGATTGTCCCCGACCGATGGTCCATGAAACCAACGATTTTTCCTACCTTTGCAGCCTCAACCGTATGACAACATGAAGATTAGAAACATCGACCTGGGAGAACATCCCATTGTCCTCGCCCCGATGGAGGACGTGACCGACATAGCCTTCCGCCTGATGTGCAAGCACTTCGGAGCGGACCTGGTATACACCGAATTTGTTTCAAGCGACGCACTGGTGCGCTCTGTGAGCAAGACCATGCAGAAGCTGACCATCAGCGACGACGAACGCCCCGTCGCCATCCAGATTTATGGCAAGGAGACCGACGCCATGGTCGAGGCGGCACGCATCGTGGAGGAGGCACGCCCCGACATCCTCGACATCAACTTCGGCTGTCCCGTGAAGCGGGTAGCAGGCAAGGGCGCGGGTGCAGGAATGCTGCAGAACATCCCGAAGATGCTGGAGATTACCCGTGCAGTGGTCGATGCCGTGAAGATTCCCGTCACCGTGAAGACCCGCCTGGGCTGGGATGCCGACCACAAAATCATCGTCGACCTGGCGGAGCGTCTTCAGGACTGCGGCATCGAGGCGCTGACCATCCACGGACGGACACGCGCACAGATGTACACCGGCGAGGCGGACTGGACCCTCATCGGAGCGGTGAAGGAAAACCCGCGGATGCACATCCCCATCATCGGCAACGGCGACGTCACCACCCCGCAACGTGCCGCGGAGTGTTTTGAGCGTTACGGTGTGGACGCGGTGATGATCGGACGCGGCAGCTTCGGGCGTCCGTGGATATTCAAGGAGGTGAAGCACTTCCTGGAGACCGGTGAAGAGCTTCCCCCGCTGTCGTTCGACTGGAAGATGGATGTCCTGCGCGAAGAAGTCCGCCAGAGCGTGGCGCGACTGGACGAGCGAAGGGGTATCCTGCACATACGGCGTCACCTTGCCGCCACTCCCCTGTTCAAGGGTTTGCCGAACTTCCGCGACACACGCATCGCCATGCTGCGTGCCGAGACCGTCGACGAGCTGTTCAGCATCTTCGACGACATCAAGGAGCGTTACGGCAAGGAGTAAGGACACACCGCGGGATGCGAAGGCACAAAAAAACGAAGACCACCAGGGACGCGCCTTTGTGCCTTCGTATCTCGTCATCATTGTCAATTATCAGAGTTGTCCATTGTCAATCAAAAAGTTCCCTTCCTCTCTCAGGAACATGCTGGCAATCATAATGGAGTTTATGCCTATAGCAAAAACGACAATAATGTGTATATGATTTGCATCCGTCTTCTTCTCTCTCCACACTGCATTCTTCTCTAGTCTCCATATATCTTCGCTTTTCTCCACCTCTATATATTTCCCTCTCTGCATCTTTCTCTCCCATCCAGTCTTCCCAGAGAGGAAGGGAACTGTCTTTCTTTAGTTAATGATGGACAAAAGTATGTTATTTTATCTGTAATGCAAAATCTTTTCCTCCTTTTTTGTTGTCTGTACCATAAAATCGTTGTGAGATGTATTTTCTTACACTTCTCAACCATTCCCGCTTTGCTACATTCCGACTGTAAGAAAGATAAGGGTTAAATTTACACTCCATACTTCGCTTCCGCCTGTACAGAAGGTGCACTTCATGGACACACACCCTCCGGACCTTTGTGTTTGACCGGACAAACACAAGTCTTTCATCGGGTAAACACAAGTGTTTGACGTGGCAAACTAATTGGTTTGATATACCAAAGTATGATACTTAGCCTACCAAAGTATTATACTTAGACCACCTAAGTATTATACTTTGCCTGCCTAAGTATCATACTTTGGTCTGTCAACTCCCTATGTGTATCAGATTAAGCACGGGTGTGCAGTGAGTCAGGCATCCATGCTCCGTCCGCCGGACAACCGTGTCTGTGGGAGAACGCCCGGACAACGGAAGGGGCGACGCATAAAAAAGGGAGGCGCGTTCGTTTGACGCACCTCCCCGCATGCTCCTCCTGTACGGAGGCAGCGACATATCCCAAATCGGTCATTAGACCGCTCAAAGTTCCCTTCGTTTCAAAAGGGCAAGCTCTTTGAGCATCTTGTCCACCTCTGTCGGCATCTTCTTCCTCGTTCTGTCTCGACGTAGCCCGCTACGTCTTCAACAAAATGAGAAACAAGCTGCCTGACAGATGCGAACAATCTACTCAAACTCTAATGACCGATTTGGGATTATCAAATAGAAAACAGGAATCAGAACTGGTCCACTCCCCATCCGTCGGCCTCCTTCGTCCGCACGCTCACGATGCGGCCGAAGTCATCCGGAGACTCCCAGAGGATCTTGGCACTGTCGTCCAGGTTCTTGGCGTTCTGCATCGGCAGCAGGTAGAACTTGCCGTTCTCCAGTCCGAGTCCCATGTAGTTGCTGTTGAACCACTCGCCGCACATCGCCGTCACCGGAGCGTCGAATGAGAGGTACTTCTTCACCGACTTCGCCGTGCGGTCGAGCATGTACAGGTCGTTGCCGCTCGCGATGAACGTGTAGGCACCGGGGTTGGAAGCCTGGGTCGTGTAGGGCAAGGTGTAGACGTAGCTGTCGGCACGCATGATGTCGTCGATGAGGTTGACGTGCGAACCGTCTTCCGAAGCCGAGAGCACCGCCATGTTGTCCACCATCAGGGTCGAACTGTTGTAGTTGTCCTGCCAGATGCGGCAGGTCTGCACGGTGTACTGTCCGTCCTTCTCGAAGATGAACACATAGCTGTAGCCCGTGCCTCCGTACTGGTACTGGTCGTGGTAGCCACAGTGCACCAGGTTGTAGCCCTCGTAGTTGTCGAGGGGCACGAAGCCGGCAGGTCCCTCGAAGTGGCGGAGCGCCGAGATGCGTCCCAGCGTGTACTCACCCTTGCTGTCCGACTTGATGTCCGACACGTGGAGCAGGCGCTTGTGCTTGTCGTCATGCAGCAGGCAGAAGTTGCCGCCCAGCTTGCTGACGATGATGTGGGTGTCGGTGAGCGGTTCGTCCTCGCCCTCACACTTGCAGGGCACGGGATAGAAATACTCCGAGTTGGGCAGCTCCTTCGTCGACTTGATGCGGGTGTAAATCTGTCCTTCCTCGTCCTCCAGCACGTCGGTCCAGCCCATGTACATCACATTGGCGGCACGCATGCCGGCAGGCCAGCCTCCGTCAATCATCTCCGAACCGGTCATGTCCTTCACAAAGGTCGACGACTCCACGTCGACCAGCTCGGTGGGCGTGATGACCATCACCTGCGGACCGCCGCCGTACCAGTTGTGCTCGTGCAGGCGGATGGGGTCGTCCGGCAGGTACTCGTCGTTCTCGGCATGATACACACCGACGACCGTACGGATGGTGCTGTTGGCAATGTCGACCTTGTCCCCCAGGAACGAAGAGCTGAGGATGGCGCTCAGGCAGGTGTGCCCGTCCTTCTCGCCCAGGACGTAGAAGCCCGCACCGCTGTACTTTTCACGGACGCTGACATAGACGGTCTGGGCATAGTGCAGGTCGTTCACCAGGTCATGGATGTCGAAGACCAGCAGGGCGTTGCTCATCAGCGAGTCGCAGACATAGGTCAGGTCGCGCTCACGGCTCACGACCTGTGCGTAGTCGATGCTCCATGAATATTCCACATTGGCGATGTCCCGCAGGGTGTCGCCCTGCTCGCTGAGGATGACCGGCGACAGGGTCAGGGTGTCGCCCTGTGCCAGACTGAGGGTACTGCCGCTCCCGAAGGACGACTCGTCGATGACATACTTGGGGATATCCGTGTACGAATAGTTCCCCTTGTCCTCATAGCAGCCTGCAAGGACTGCCGCCACGCAGAGGTATAACAGGATTAGTTTATGTTTCATAGCTTTTTCTTCTCTTTACTTAAGGATTAATATCCGGCCAGTTCGATGGGCGAACCGTCCGCTTCCGTCCACTCGGGGTGGGCATCCAGTGCCTGCTGGTAGGCATCGCGGACCTTACGCATCTCGGTCAGCGAGTAGCCCGAATAGTCGGCAATGCCGGTGGACTCGATGAGGTAGTGGTACTTGGCATCGCTGTAGGGGCCGAAGATGGCGTTGGTGATGTCCTCGGTCCACCACTCGGGCTTGCGCAGGAGGTTGCTGAAATGGGTCTTCACCATCAGGCTGTCGGGGTAACCGACGTCAAAGTGGTCGTTCGCCACGATGCGCAGGGCGAGCGAGACCTCCTCGTCGTCCATGCGTGCGCTGCGCTTGAGCAGGACCTTGAGTGTGTCGGTGAACAGTCCCTTGCGGAACACCACGGGAGTGGGCAACGTGTATTCATCGGGCAGTGCTGTGGTGGCAGTGTCCACCACCTCGACGCTCACCTCGCGGTCGGCATTCAGCTGCTGGCCGATGAGCTGTATCGGGAAGCACGCCTCGTAGGTGTCCGTCCCGGGATAGAACTGGAAGGTGACGGTCTGCTCCTTCTCGCCCGTGAAGTAGAGGCGGTGGGAGCTGACGTCGTAAACGGGTATCTCCGCCTCCGAGCAGGCAGCAAACGCAAGCACGGCACACAGAGGCGCACTGAGTAACAGGTGTCTTTTCATAATCATTCTCGAATCGTTTGGTTAAATGGCACTCTCGCTGTCGGGCAACGGGAATACGAAGTTGGCGTCGTAGACGTAGTCCGGGTCAATGCCCAGGCGCTTGTAATAGTAGAAGAGCTGGCCCTCGCCGACGAACTCGCGGTTCGCCTCCTTGACGATTTCCGGACCGAACCATCCTTCGGGGTCGCTGGCAATGACCTGGCTGTACTTGCCCTTCGAGCAGTTGCGTCCTTCACGGACGACATCAATCTCGTCGGCAGCCTTCACATTGTCGCCGATGGTGTAGTAGTACTCCGCACGGATATAGTACATCTCGCTCAGGCGCAGCACCGGGAGCAGGTCGGCACAGTAGCTGTTGGACTCGTCGCTGTACTTCAGCGACAGCACGTTGTAGGACGTCGTGTTCAGCAGGACCGCATAGCGCACGTCCGACTGGTCGTCGAACAGGTAGGAGGCGTCGTTGATGTAGAACTTCGTGTTGTCGGCAGTGGCGTCGCTGTAGTTCGTCACGGTCTTCTGGTTGGAGAGGCAGAAGATGACATCGTGATAGAGGCGCGTGTTGCCCGTCGAGGGATAGGTGAACGTGAAGTAGGGGTTGCCCTCGTAGGCTCCGTCAATGATGGGCTGCGTCTCGTCGAACGCCCGCTTGTAGTTCTCCGCATCGTAGGGTCCGGCGTAGTTGTAGGCGCGTGCCAGGGCGGCGCAGATGGCGTAGTAGTTCATGCGATAGCCGCGGTAGGTGAAGAAGATGTCCGACGGGGGATTGCCCACACCCGAGCCTTCGAAGTTCTCGATACGGGCGTTCGTTGTCATCCAGTAGGCGTGTTCCTCCGCCGTGTCAAAGGGCTTCACCAGCTCCTTGGCAGTCTGGAGGTCGGCGATGATGCGGTCGAGCACCTCCCGGTTGGAGCTGTACTCCTTGAAGGTACAGGGGTACGTGTCCACATAGGGGATGTAGTCCTTCCCGTCATCCTTGACAGGAGCAGGGGCGAACAGACGCAGGACGTCCAGGTGGAGGAAGGCACGCAGAGCCAGCGCCTCGCCCTTGATGAGCTGACGCTCCTCCTCCCCTCCGCGGAACTTGGAGGCAGGCGCCTCCTCTATCTGGGCAATCAGCTTGTTGCAGTTGGCGATGCTGTTGTACATCTTCGACCAGATGTCGTCGATGACATCTTCCACCTTGGAGTCGGTGTATTCGAAGCCGGCGAACTTGTCATAGAGGGTGTTCGTGCCCAGGTACCAGGAAGAGTACATCTGTGCGGCGGCATCCAGGTAGCCCCACGTCAGGGCGGAACCGTAGAGCGAGGTCTCCGACATCTGACGGTAGACACCGTTGAGGGTCACGCGGTAGCCGTCACCCTCGGCAAACAGCTCGTCCTGCGTCAGCGTGTCAGACGGACGCACGTCCAGCCAGTCGGAACAGGAACTGCCCGCCAGGAGCAGGACGGCGGACAAGAGTATGTAGAGTTTCTTCATTTGTCGTACGTTTAAAGGGTTAGAAGGAAGCCTTGACGGCGAAACTTACGGAGCGCGAGTACGGGTAGCTCAAGCCACGCTCCTGCTTCACGGTGGAGGCATAGAACAGGTCGTTGGCAGACAACTCCAGCCGGAGCATGCTCAGTCCCCAGGGGGCTATCAGCTCGTTGTCGAAGGTGTACTCCAGCGAGAGTGAGTTCAGCGTCAGGTAGTTGTAGTCCTGCACGAAGCGCGACGTAGGCTGTGTCTGCGCGATGTTGTTCACGCCTGCCTGCAACGCCTGGAACTTCGACACGTCGCCGGGCTTCTGCCAGCGGTCGGTCAGCACGCGGTAGTCGACGTTGCTGTCATAGATGTCGGCGTCCTCAACCTTGTCGACCAGCGTCTGGTTGTAGCGCTGTCCGCCGAACTCGTACATGAACGTGGTGTAGAGCGAGAAGTTCCTCCACGATGCGCTGAAGCCGAAGGTTCCCTGGCCGTCCGGCTCCTTGTTGCCGATAACGACCTGGTCGCCCGAACGCCAGGTGTCCGTCACCGTCCCGTCAGGACGCAGGAACAGCTCCTTGCCCGACGCAGGGTCGATGCCCAGCGAACGTACGCCCCAGATGGAATTCATCGAACCGCCCTCGACGTATTGCAACAGCGGCTGCGAACGTGAGCTCTGGTTGAAGGGGTCGCTGTAGTAGTCCTGCACCTGCTTGTTGTAGTCGCGCAGGCTGTCGGAAATCTTCAGAATCTTGTTGCGGTTGTGTGCCAGGTTGGCGAAGATGGAGACGTACCAGTCGCGGTTGCGGAAGATGTCGGAACGGAAGTCCAGCTCGAAACCGCGGTTCTCCACCTCGCCCACATTGTCCTTGTAGGTCGTGAAGCCCGTGTGGCTGGGGATGGTCACGTCGTTCACCATGTCCGTCGTACGCTTCACATAGTAGCTCGCCTTCAGGTAGAACAGCCGACGCAGGAAGCTCACCTCGAAGCCGACGTCGAGCGTGTTGGTCGTCTCCCAGCGCAATGCCTCGTTGCCCAGGGCGTAGAGCGTGGCGCCATAGCCCGTCTTGTACCATTCGTCGGTGAATATCTGATAGGTGGTCTCTGCCTGGTAGGGGGCGAAGTTGACGGCGCCCGTCTGTCCGTAGCTTCCGCGGAGCTTGAGCAGGTCGAAGAAGCCCAGGTCGCTGATTGCCTCGTAGTTGTGCAGGTTCAGTCCGACGCCCGTGCTCCAGAACGTTCCGCACTTCTCATCGGCACCGAACTCCGAGGAGCCTTCCACGCGGATGCTGGCGTCGAAGAGGTAGATGTTGTCGTAGCTGTAGTTGAACACGCCCACGCCACCCATCTGACGGGTCGTGTTCTCGCTCGTCGACGGCTTCTCATAGACTTCCTGCGCATAGTTGGGCGAATGGAGGATGCCCGAGGGGAAGCCGCGGTAAGTCGTGCTGACCGACTCGGTCTGCGTCTCCTGCGCGTTAAAGCCCAGCGAGAAGTTCAGGTTGTGCTTGCCGAAGAACTGGTTGTAGGACAGGGTGCTCTGGAAGTCCCAGTTCAGGTTGGAGCCCGAGCCGGTGGTCAGTTCGCCCGACGAGTAGTTGGTGGAGCTGATGGGGTTGGTATTCTTCTTCGAGAGCGGGTCGAGGAAGCGGTCGCTCTTGTTCGTCTGGTAGGTGACACCCAGCGAGGCTTTCCACAGCAAGTGGTGCGTGATGTTCCACTGCAGGCTCAGGTTGTCGATAAGCTCGTTGTACGACGACTTGTCAAAGTTGTGCAACCCTGCCTCATAGAGCGGGTTGGTGATGGTGCCCGACATGTGCCAGTCCTCCAGCTCCTCGAGGTAGTTGCCGTTCTCGTCGGTGTACACGTCGTAGGGCTGCTTGGTGGTGTAGTCGGAGAAGGAGCCGTAGGGTGACTCCTGACTGTGGGTCGTGTTGAAGCTGACGTAGTTGCGCACCTGAAGCTTGTTGATGCGGTAGTCGAGGTACATGCCTCCGCCCATCGTCCGTCGGCCCGAGCCCTTCATGACACCGTCGTCCTGCTTGTAGTTGAGGTCGACGCCGAAGCGCAGGTTCTCCGTACCGCCGTCGATGTAGAGGCTGTGGTTATGGTTGAACACCGTGCGCAGGGGCTTCGACAGCCAGTAGGTGTCGACACCGCGCCGGACGTTGTACAGCTTGCCCTGATACTCCTCGTTCAGCCGTTCCTGGTCGGCGGGAGTGTCGGAGACGTAGCATCCTGCGAGGCGTTCTGCCTCCAGCTTCTCAGCCGCGTTGAGCAGGTGGTAGTCGCTCAGGTCAGGCGCCTCGACCTCACCGGTGAAACTGTACTGCACGTTGAGCTTGCCGGGCTTCGGAGTGACGGTCGTGATGACAACCACACCGTTGGCTGCACGCGAACCGTACATCGCCGTGGCGGCGGCATCCTTGAGGATGGTGATGCTCTCGATGCGAGAGGGGTCCATGTCATAGAGTTTCGTCACGTCGATTTCGAAGCCGTCCATGATGAAGGTCGGCAGGTTCGGGTTGTTCTGCAGGTTCGACTTCGAGGTCAGGCTCTGCGCGTCCAGCTCCTTCACGCCGATACCGGAGTTACCACGGATGGACACTTCGGGCAGGGCGTTCGGGTCCGAACCCCAAGTGGTGTTCTCGGCAATGCGGAACGACGGGTCAAACGCCTGAAGCGCCTTGATGACGTTCGTCTTGGAAACACGTTGCAGCTCCTCCTTGCGGATGGTGGTGGAGTTTCCCGTGAAGCTTTCCTTCTTGAAGTTCACAAAGCCTGTCACCACCACCTCGTCGAGCTGCTGGGCGTCTTCATCCAGACGTATTTCCAGTTCTTTCTCTCCCAGTGCGGACGCTTTCACCCGCACCTCCTTCGTTTCCATACCGACGAAGGAGAACTGCAACACGGCATCCGCTCCTTTCGGCACGTTGATTTGGAACCGTCCGTCGATGTCGGTGATCACACCGTTCATGTTGCCTTTGCGCAACACGGTCACACCGGGGAGCGAGTGGCCTTCCTTGTCTGCCACCCTACCCTTGACGGTAATGAGCGTTCTCTGGGTGCTTGTCTGCTGACCCGTGCTCACCCGCACCGACACCTGTGCTGCCACAGGAGCCGCGCAACAGAGGGCACACGCCAGGAGCGCACCTTGTCTCACTAGTAACTCTCGCTTTTTTCTCATGTTCTATATGTATTAAATACTCAACATTAGGATGATTCGTTTCACTTCTTCCGTCTGCGCCACCACGTCAGCGTGTAGCAGGCGATGAGGGCGGCGGGGACAAGCCCCATGAAGAGGATGCGCACCCAGATGAGTGCTCCCTGACCGATGGACATGGCGTCATCCGCCGGACGCGGACGGTCGGTGTTGATAGGGAAGACGTTGTAGGACAGGTCGCGGAACGACTCGGTGATGAGTGAGAAGTTCGAGCCGTTCAGGGCGTAACGCTCGGTCGTCAGCTCGCCGTTGCTCATGCAGTCCGCGTCGCCCAGGATGAGGATGCGCTGCTCCTTGTCGCCCACCTGACGGGTGAGGCGGAGCATCGTCGGGACGGCAGCCTCGCGTTCGCCCGTCAGGGTGTCGAGCACCGCCTTGTCGTCAACGAAGTCGGTCGTCTGCAACTCCATCCACGAGCCTTGTGCCGGGGTGGTGAGCATGGGGGTCACGTGGAAGGCGGTCGTGTCTGCCCACGCCAGTCCGACGGCACCGGGCATGATGATGCGGTAATCGTTGCGGCGCAGTCCGGCATAGACATCGTTCAGGGCGGCAGCTTCGGGTGTGAGTTCCTGCGCCAGGAGGTCGGCTGCATACTCTGCCGTCGGATGGACGACAATGCCCGGCAGGAAGCGGACGCCGAACGGCTCCACGAGGGGATTCATGACCTCCTGACGGCGCGGCTCACCGGCAATGATGAGGTTGCCCCCGCGCTCCACGTAGTCGTGCAGGCGTGCCAGTTCGCCGTCAGTGAACGGGGTGCGTGCCTCGGCAATGACCACGATGTCGATGTCGGCAGGGATGCCCGTGGAATCCGCCAGGTTCAGCCCGACGGCATCAAAGCCCTGGTTGATGAGGGAGTAGCGGAAGGTGAGGTTGCGGGCAAAGGCGGCATAGTCGCGCTCGCCTGCCTTGTCGATGCTGCGTTCGCCGTGACCAGCGACAAAGCCCACCTTGGGAGCCTTGACGACGAGCCGCTTCAGGGCAGCGGTGATTTCGCTCTCACGCGGGTCGCGCTGATTGTCGTCATACACACGCAGGAAGCTGCGTGCACCGTTCTCCCGTTCGAGGACGCGGACGAAGCGGTTGCCTTCGGGCGTGAGGTCGATGATGCGATGTATCTCTTCGGGACTGAGGAACATGTCGAAGTCCAGGTCCATGATGTCGCACATGCGGCGGGCGATGCCTTCCTCGTCCAATCCGGGGAACTGGGCATAGATGGAGGGATTGTTCACCCGGTCGTAGTAGTAGACGTAGTTCATCTCCAGCTCGGGCTTGAAGCGGATGTACTTCTCGAACTGCTCGCGGTCGTAGTTCAGCCGGGAGGGCATGCCCTTGCCGTAGTTCTCGTCGAGCAGGTTGACATAGGTGGTGATGGTCAGTCCGCCGGTCAGCTGCTTCATGACTTCCTGGCTCTCGGGCGTGAGCGTGTTCGCCTTGGTGGCAGTGGCGTCGTAGTAGCCCATGAGCTTGGGGCGTGTGGTGGTGTAGCCGACGAGGAGGGCGACGCAGACCGTCAGCGTGTACTGCATCCACTTGACAGCCGGCTTCACCGACGTGCGTGCGAACTTGAGCTTCAGGATGGAGAGCACGAGGAAGAGGACGATGACGATGAAGAAGTAGAGCACGTCCTGACTGCAAATCATGCCCTCGATGAGGCTGTCCGAACGGCCGGAGAGGGAGAGCCAGTAGGTGATGTCACGGACGAAGGCGATGTCCTGCCCCACATTACCAATGTAGTTGAGCAGTGCCAGCAGCGTCAGTGTGCCGACGGCGGCGACCACCTGATAGGCGGTCAGGGTGGACATGAAGAGTCCGATGGCGGCATAGGCACAGGTGAGCAACAGGATGCCCAACAGACCCGTGAAGGCGAAGGGGTAGTCAAAGTGCTCCACTGTCAGGGCACAGAAGACGAGGAACAGCAACAGCACGGCGATGAGCAGGAGGGCATAGACCAGCATCGACAGGTACTTGCCGAGGATAATCTGGGTGTTCGTTACCGGAGAGGAGTAGAGCAACTTGATGGAGCCGCTGCTGTACTCCTTGCTCATCAGCCCCATCGTGAGCAGGGGGATGTAGAGGTAGAGGTTGTCCTGCATGGCGGCAAACACACCGCCGAAGCCCAACAGGAGGCGCGAGGTGAGGTTATAGGGACGATAGCCCAGTGCGAGGTAACGCAGCTGGTCGTCAATCAGGTCGGAGAAGGTAAGCCCCGCCTGAAATGCGAAGATGATCAGTATGAGCCAGGCGATGGGCGAGCAGAACAGGTTGTACAGCTCCGCCTTGGCTATTTTCCATGTTGTTTTCATATTCACTGGAAATGGGTTAGTTGACGAGTTAACAAGTAAACGTGGGAACGGGAGGACTGCACCCGGCCGACGGGGGAACGGACGGACCGGGAGACGGTGCCTCATCCTTCCCCCTTCGAGAGGCGGGCGAATATCTCGTCGAGCGAGCGACGTTCGAGCCTGATTTCCTTCAAGCCCCATCCGCTGCGGACGCTCCGGTCGATGACCCGTTCGGTGATGTCGGGGCGGCGGTCGAAGTGGACGCGGAAACTTCCGTCGCCCAGGTCCTCGCTGCCGGTGACACCATCCAGTGCAGCCAGCTCATCCGTCGTCGGCGGATTGTCCCACACGACAAGGAACGAAGTGGGCGCGACGTAGTTGTCAAAGTCGTCCATCGTTCCGGTGAAGACGACGTGTCCGCGTTCGATCATGCGTATCTCGTCACACGTCGCCTGCACCTCCGAGAGGATGTGGGTGGAGAGCATCACGGCATGGTCGGACGCGAGCTCCTTGATGAGGTTACGTATCTCGACAATCTGGTTGGGGTCCAGTCCGTTCGTCGGCTCGTCGAGGACAACGAACTTCGGGCTGTGGACGATGGCCTGCGCGATGCCGGCGCGCTGCTGGTAGCCTCCGGAGAGGTTCTTCAGCAGACGGCTGCGGAAGTGGAGGATGCCGCAACGGTCCATCGCCCGCTCGACGGCGGCAGGGATGGCTGCCTCGTCCATCAGACGCAGGGCGGCGCAGTAGGTCAGGTATTCCTCCACGGTCATGTTGGGATACAAGGGAGGACGTTGGGGGAGGAAGCCGATGTACTTCTTGGCTTCCACCGGATTCTCACGCAGGCTGATGCCGTTGATGTAGACATTGCCTTCGGTCTGGTTGAGTACTCCGCAGATGATGTTCATCGTGGTGGACTTCCCCGCTCCGTTGGAGCCGAGCAGGCCGAAGACACCGCGGCTTCTCACTTCCAGGTTTATGTCGCGTATCGCCCAGTCCACGCTGTAACGGTGGGACAGGTGCTCTACTTTTACAATTGTTTCTTCCATAATGGGTCTATTTAAGTTGACGAGTGGACTGGTTACTATCTTCTGCGCCGACGCACACGGATGGTGATGCCGCAGGCAGCAAGCGCCAGGGGCAGGAGTCCGGCAAAGCCGTACTTGATCCAGCGGCGGGAGTCACGCCCGAGATAGATTTCGTTGTCCGTAGGTTCGGGGCGGGTGGTGTCCAACGGGTATTCGCCGTAGGAGAGCCACTTGAAGCTTCCGGTGAGCAGGGTGAAGTTCGACGAGTTGACGCCGTTGCGGGTCTTGCCCAGCTCGTAGTTGCTCACGCAGTCGGCGTCACCGGAGATGACGATGCGCTGCTCCTTGTCGCCCACCTGGCGGGTGAGTGCCAGTACCGTGGGGTAGCTTCCCGGACGCTCGCCGCTCAGGCTGTCGGCTGTGGGTACCTGGTCGAGGAAGTCAGTGGTCTGAAGCTCGGTCCAGCTCTTCTCGCCGGAGACGATGACGGGCAGGGCAGTGAACCCGCACGAGGGGTCAAACGAGAGGGCGGTCGCCTCGGGCATGCTGATGGTGTAGCCGTAGGCATAGGGACGACGGTAGGTCGGGAAGGCCTCGGCTGCCTGTGCCGTGATGTGGCCGACGGTCAGTGTCGGCAGGTCCACGTCGTTCGGCTCGACGAGCACGCCGGGCAGGAAGCTGACGCCGAAGGGGGCGACAACAGGATTCATGACCTCCTGACGGCGGTAGTCGCCGAGGATGAAGAGGTTGCCCCCGCGGTTGACGTAGGCGGACAGCTTGCCGCCCTCTGCCTCATCAAAGGGGGTGCGCATGTCGGCAATGACCACGATGTCGACGTCCGCAGGGATATCTTCCCGGGAGAGGTCGACGGTCAGCACGTCGAAGCCCTGGTTGATGAGCGAGTATCGGAAATAGATGCTCTCGGCAAAGCGGTTGTAGTCGCGGTCGCCGGTCTTGTGGATGTCGCGCATCCCGTGGCCCGTGAGGAAAGCGACCTTGGGCGACTTGACGACAAAGCGCTTGAGTGCAGCGGAGATTTCGGTCTCGGAGGGGTGCTTCTGGTTGTCGTCGTAGAGACGGAGGAAGCTGCGCTGTCCGTTCTCACGTTCGATGACGCGGACGAAGCGGTTGCCCTCGGGTCGCAGGTCGATGACCTTGCGTATCTCTTCAGGAGTGAGGAACATATCGAAGTCGAGGTCGAGGATCTTGCTCATCTTTTCCGCCTTCTGACGGTCGTCCAGCCCCACGAAGCGGTCGTCGAGCGACTCGTTGTCTGCCTTGTCCCAGAAATAGACGTAGCGCATCTTGATCTCGGGCTTGAAGCGCAGGTACTGCTCAAATCGCTCCACGTCGAACTTGAGCTGGCTGGGAAGCCCGCTGCCGTAGTTCGGCTCCAGGAGGTTGACGTAGGTCGTGATGGTCAGTCCGCCGTCGAGCTTCTTCACGATGTCCTGGCTGGTGCGGGTGAGCGTGTTCGACTTGGTGGCGGTGCAGTCATAGTAGAACTTCAGCGAGGGCAGCGTCGAGAGATAGCCGACGAGGAAGGCGGCAGCCACCACAGCCGTATAGGTTCCCCACGAACGGGCACGGGACACCTTGCTGCGTCCGGCACGGAGCTTCAGGATGGAGAGGCTGATGAACAGCACGATGACAATGAGGAAGTAAAGCACGTCCTCCGTACAGATGAGTCCGTCGATGAACTGGTAGGCGCGTCCGGAGATGGAGAGCCAGTAGGTGATGTCGCGGACGAAGGCATAGTCCTGCCCCACCTCGCCGACGTAGTTGAGGGCGGCGAGCACGGCGAGCGTACCCATGGCGGCGACCACCTGATAGGAGGTGATGCTCGACATGAACAGTCCGATGGCGCCGTAGGCACAGATGAGCAGGTAGATGCCCAGAATGCCCGAGAAGACCAGCGGCAGGTCGGCGTCCTTCACCGTCAGTCCCGTGAACACGGCCATGACCAGCAGCGGGAAGATGAGCGCCAGGTTGTAGACGAGCACCGAGAGGTACTTGCCCAGGATGATTTGCGGGTTCGTCACGGGCGAGGAATAGAGCAGCTTGATGGAGCCGCTGCTGTACTCGCGGCTCATGAGCCCCATCGTGAGCAGGGGGATGTAGAGGTAGAGGTTGCCGAGCAACCCCGGGAAGATGCCCATCCAGCCGGTGAACATGCCGGAGGTGGCTCCCCACAGGCCGTAGCCCATGGCTTGCGACTGGATTTGGCGTCCGATGGCATCGCTGAAGGCCAGCCCCGACTGGAAGGCGAAGATGACCAGGATGAGCCATGCGATCGGTGAGCAGAAGAGCGAGCGCAGTTCTGCCAATGCTATGCGGATGGTTGTTTTCATAACGGTTCTTTGCTAGGTTCGTTGGTTGAGGTGCGTCGATGAATCCCCCGTTCAGGAGCGGGAGGCGGCGGCGTCCGTGTGTGCACCGGTGTGCGGGGAGGCGACGCCCTTGCCCGAGAGCTGTGCGAACACGGTGTCGAGCGAGTCGCGTTCGAGCATGATTTCGTTGGGGCGCCAGCCTTTCTCCACGGCGAGGGCGGCGACACGGCGGGTCATGCCGTGGTCTTCACCGTCGAAGTGGAGGCGGAAGCGTGTGGGAGTGAGGTGTTCCACCTTGAGGATGCCGGGGATGGCGGCAAGCTCCTCCACCGGTGGTGCCTGTTCCAGCACGAGCACAAAGGTGCTCGGCGCCATGTAGTTATTGAAGTCGCGCAGCGAGCCGGTAAAGACCACCCGTCCGTGCTCGATCATCATGATTTCGTCGCACGTGGCCTGCACCTCGGGCAGGATGTGGGTCGAGAGCATCACGGCACGCTCGGCAGCAATCTCTTTGATAAGGTGGCGGATTTCGACAATCTGGTTCGGGTCCAGTCCGTTGGTGGGTTCGTCGAGCACGACGAAGGGCGGGTTATGGACGATGGCCTGCGCGATGCCCACCCGCTGCTGGTAGCCGCCGGAGAGGTTGCCTATCAGGCGGCGACTGAAGTGCATGATGCCGCACTTCTCCTTCGCGTGGTCCACTGCAGGGCGGACCTCCTTCGGGTCCATGAGGCGCAAGCGGGCACAATACATGAGATACTCGTCCACCGTGGCGTCGGTGTACAAAGGAGGGCGTTGTGGCAGGAAGCCGATGTAGCGTTTCGCCTGCACCGGGTCTTCGCGGAGGCTGATGCCGTTGATGTGGACATCTCCCTCGGTCTGGTTGAGCACACCGCAGATGATGTTCATCGTGGTGGACTTCCCCGCTCCGTTGGAGCCCAACAGACCAAACACCCCTTTCTTGCTGATCTGAAGGTTAATGTCCCGGATAGCCCATTGCACGCTGTAGCGATGCGACAGGTGGTCTACCCGTACGATAGGTTCTTCCATAAAGCAGAATAATGTCTTTAGGTTAGTATGGAGCCGACCCCACCGTTCCCCCTAAGAACGGCAGAGCTGCTTTTAATCTGTAAGCGAATGAATATTGAATCCCCTAATCTTTCAATATTTTCTGACTCCCTGTAGGGAGGTGTGCGAATATAGGAAGAAATATTCTGATATACGAGGATGGTGTAACGGTCGTTTGGATTTATTCACACTTACATATCCATGCAGACAGAACACATTTGCCGATAATACGGTCCTGCTGGCAGACAACTACTGACAGTTTCATCCTTTCTCACGGACAGAAGATAAGGAAATGCAGCATCCTCCCGACACCGTGTCACGAACTCACAAACAGGCATTTAGTTTATTTAACGCAATAATGGTTAGAACATCTTGCCGTAACAGATTCTTCATCGGGGCGAAACGGAGGTTTCAAATTCAAACCACGGCACGTAAAAACGGCCGTGCGCCTACATAATAAGTGTCAAAAACACGAACATCTGTAAGCGCACGGCAACGGTTCCGGAGGCAGCACGTCAGCCCACAGCCGACAGGGCGGCGGTGGCTTTCTTCTCGGTGTATGCCTCCACGACGTTGATGACATAGTCGCCCAGCTTCTCGCACTCGGCAATGAGGTCCATGTAGTGGACACCCATCTGGTAACCGTACTCCCGGTTGTTGATGTCCATCACGTTCTGTGTCTTGAGCTGGTCGCGGTAGTTGTTGATTTCCTGTTCAATGTTGAACGACACGTTCGGGTCTACCTCGTGGGTGGTGTCGTTGAGCAGCGCCATCATCTGCATCATTGCCTCGTTGACGAACTGGAACATCAGTTCGATGTGTTCGTACTGCTTCTCCGTGAAGTCGGTCTTGCCGCTGTGCTTGTGGTTCAGCGTACGCGCCAGGTTGTAGCAGCTGTCGCCGATACTCTCGATTTCGGACACCTCGCGCAGCATCTCGCGTATCTGCTCCTTGCTCTCGGAGCTGAGGCGTCCCTCGGAGACGAGGTTCAGGTAGTTGGCTATCTCCACCTCCATGCGGTCGCTGATATTCTCGTACTTCTCGATGCGGGCGAACAGACGGGTGAAGGCGTCGTCGTCGGTCGTGTGGAGCAGGTCGCGCACAAAGCCGAACATGCGGTGGGTGCGCTTGGCGTAGAGGTTGATTTCCTTGCGTGCCTGGAGAATGGAGAGCTCTGCCGTCGACAGCAGCCCGCCCTCGATGTAGCGCAGGCGGAACTCCTCATCGTCGTCCTTCGCCTTGATGACACGGCAGATAATCCGTTCCATCGGCTTGATGAACCAAATCAGGATGAGCACGTTGCAGATATTGAAGCAGGTGTGGAACGCCGAGAGCGCATAGGTGATTGCGATGTGGGGCGACGCGTCGGGTGCCATCCAGCGGACCAGCCCCCGCACCATGTCGACGAAGGGATGGAACACACACAGCACCCAGATGACTCCGAAGGTGTTGAAGATGAAGTGGGCGAACGCCGCACGCCGTGCCTGCGCATTGCCCGTCAGCGCCGCGATGTTGGAGGTGACCGTCGTGCCGATGTTCTCGCCCATGACCAACGCGATGCCCATGTACAGGTCGAGCACGCCGCCGGAACAGAGAATCAGCGTGATTGCCATGACCGCTGCCGACGACTGCACCAGCATCGTCAGCACGCTGCCGACCAACAGGAAGAGCAGCGTCGAGAGGAACCCCCAGCCCCGGCATGAGGCGATGAAGCTGATGACCGCCTCGTTGTGCTCCAGGTCCATGGTCAGCGCGTTCTCCCGAAGGGTCGTCAGTCCGAGGAACATGAACGAGAAGCCAAAAATAAACTCTCCGAATGACTTGCGCCCGCTCTTGCGGGAGAAAATCAAGGGGAGAGCTACAGCAAACAGGGGGAAAACGAAGTTACTCATGTTCATCTGGAAACCGAATATCGACATAATCCACGCAGTGAGCGTCGTGCCGATGTTCGCACCCATGATGACGGAGATGGCTTGTGCCAGTGTCAGCAGGCCGGCGTTGACGAAGCTGACCGTCATGACCGTCGTCGCAGTGGACGACTGGACGGCGCTGGTAACGAACGCGCCCGTGAGCAACCCCGTGAACCGGTTCGTCGTCATGGCGCCAAGGATGTGGCGGAGGTGTCCGCCCGTGAGCTTCTGAAGTCCCTCGCTCATGGTCTTCATGCCATACATGAGCAGTGCCAAAGAGCCGAGAAGCTTTAAAAATACGAAAATAGACATGCGGTTTATCTTTATTAATAGAGTCTCCTACCACGCCTCATCCCGATTATGCCTATCTTTAGCCACAGGCTTCTCCACCGACGGGAGACAGCCGCCAAACGAATCGCATAATTGTAACAGGAATGAAACAAGTAATACAAATCTGCTGCAAAAATAATGAAAAAACTCAGAGCTTTCCTATCGGGAGCTCACTTTTGCAAATCTACAAAGGCTTCGGACTCGACATGCCCTACGGCGTGGTGAGTGCCAAGGTGAACAACCACGTGGAGGGTCTGAACTTCCGTGTCTACCACAACAAGGATGTGGAGTTCCTCGACATCTCCAGCGAATCGGGACTGCGCACCTACGTCCGCTCGCTCTGCTTCGTGCTCTGCAAGGCGGTCGCGGACGTATTCCCCGACGGACAAATCCTGCTGGAGCACCCCGTCTCGCGGGGCTACTACTGCAGCCTGCGCATCGGGCGTGAACCGGAGCTCGCCGACGTCACCCGCATCAAGCAGCGCATGGCGGAAATCATCGCCGCCGACCTGCCCTTCCACCGCATCGAGCAACATTCCGAGGAGGCAATCCGCCTCTTCGAGCAGAAGGGCATGACGGACAAGGTGAAGCTCCTGCGCACGACGGGACGGCTCTATACCTATTATTATACGCTCGACGGATTCGTGGACTACTACTACGGCAGCCTCCTCCCCTCGACGGGACATCTGCACCTGTTTGACCTGGTGAAGTACTACGACGGGCTGCTCCTCCGCTTCCCCGACCGCATGAACCCCTCCGTACTGGGCGAGATGGTCAAGCAGGAGAAGATGTTCGACGTCTTCAACGAGAACCGCCGCTGGCAGGAAATCATGGGCGTGAGCACGGTGGGCGACTTCAACGAGGCGATTGCCGAAGGACACGCCACGGACCTCATCAACGTTGCCGAGGCACTGCAGGAGAAGCGCATCGCCCGCATCGCGGACGACATCTGCGCACGCCCCGACGTGAAGGTGGTGCTCATCTCCGGTCCCTCGTCGTCGGGCAAGACGACCTTCAGCAAGCGGCTCTCCGTCCAGCTCATGGCGAACGGCAAGCGCCCCCACCCCATCTCGCTCGACGACTACTTCGTCGACCGCCAGCACACGCCGCTGGACGCCAACGGGAACTATGACTACGAGTCGCTCTACGCGCTGGACCTCGACCTGTTCAACCAGCACATCCGCTCGCTCATCGCCGGCGAACAGGTGGAGCTGCCGCGCTTCAACTTCACCACCGGGGCGCGCGAGTACCGGGGAGACTTCCTGCACCTGGAGGAGAACGCCATCCTCATCCTCGAAGGCATCCACGCACTGAACCCCGAGCTGACGCCCCACATCCCGGAAGCGAACAAGTACCGCGTGTACGTGTCCGCCCTGACGACCATCTCGCTCGACAACCACAACTACATCCCCACGACGGACAACCGTCTGCTGCGACGCATCATCCGCGACTACAACTACCGGGGCTACTCCGCCGAGGAGACCATCCTGCGCTGGCCGAGCGTACGGGCAGGTGAGGCGAAATGGATTTTCCCGTACCAGGAGAACGCCGACGCCATGTTCAACTCCGCGTTGCTCTTTGAGCTGTCGGTGCTCAAGAGCCACGTGGAGCCTGTGCTGTACCGCGTCCCCGAGTCGTCACCGGCCCACTCGGAGGCTTACCGCCTGCGCCGCTTCCTCGAGTACTTCATCCCCGTGCCGGACCGCGACCTTCCGCCGACCTCGCTCCTCAGGGAGTTCCTGGGTGGAAGCAGCTTCACCTACTGACCCAGGCGTGTCCGCTACTGATTGATGCGTGTCCGCTCCAGGTCCAGCCCCGTCGGCGACTGGAAGACGTGGAGGCCGAAACGCGGAAGCACGGCAAGGCACACCTCGAGCACCTCAGCCTGCAGCATCTCGTAGGGAATCCATGAACGGTCGGCCGAGAAGAAGTAGAGCTCCAACGGGAGACCCTGCGGACCGGGCTGGAGCTGGCGTATCATCAGCGTCAGCTCCGCATTGATGCGCGGGTTACGACGCAGGCAGTCGGTGAAATAGGCACGGAACACGCGCAGGTTGACCACCTCCTTCTCATCCTTCAGCGGGGCGAACCACTCCTCATCGGCATAGGCGGACAGCTCCTCGGGCGTGCAGAAACGGATGCTCTGCATGTCGATGTTCACCGAGCGCTTTACCCGGCGCCCGCCGCTCTCCTGCATCACACGCCAGTTCTCGAAGGAATCGCTCACGAGCGTGTAGGGCGGGACCGTCGTCACGGAGTTGTCCCAGTTGAGCACCTTCACCGTCGTCAGGTTGACCTCCGTCACCATGCCGTCGATGCCCTGCTTGGGGATTTTGATCCAGTCGCCCGGACGGAGCATGTCGTTGGCAGAGAGCTGCACCCCGGCAACCAGTCCGATGATGGTGTCCTTGAATATCAACATCAGCACGGTGGCGGCGGCACCCAGGGCGGTGAACAGTGCCAGGGGCGAACGGTTCACCAGGACACTCACCACACCGATGACGCCGACACAGATGACGATAATCTTCAGCATCTGGTAAACACCCTTCAGCGGACGGTCGCGCAGGTCCTCATGCTGCGTCGAGAGCTCATAGACCGACGAGATGAGAGCGGTGAAGAAGCGGATACCCACGATGATGAGCCATATCTGGGAGATGCGCAGCAGGATGTCGAGCCACAGCCCCGTGCCGATGAACACGTAGGGAATCACGACATAGACCACCATCGCAGGCACGAGGTGGGAGATGCTGCGCAACACGCGGGGATTGAAGAGGTAGTCGTCCCACGTGGCCTTGGTCTTCGACACGACCTTCGCGACGAGGGGGATGACCACCCGACGGCAAATCAGGCCGACGAGGTAACCGAACAGGAGAACTGCCACGAGCCAGAGCACGCGGTGGAGGGTGGAAGTGGAGTCTTCGCCCATGAGGTAGCCTTCAGAGCGCAACCACTGGTCGAAGGTGCGAAACATATCTTCATTCATAAGGCAACTAATTTTCTGCAAAGATACAGGGCAATTGACAATGGACAATTGACAATGGACAATTATTGCCTTGTTGGACAGCTCCCATGCCGAAGGGCAATTGTCAATTGTCCATTGTCAATTGTCAATTGAAACGTTGTCAATTGTCAATTGACGTGTATCTTTGCACCGTATTAACGAACCAAGCTCTACGTGTTATGGAAAACCGGAACACATCGGGACGGGCGGAACGCGAACGGCGCATCTACCGCGTGACCATCGTCGGCAGCGTGGTCAACCTCGCCCTCCTCCTCTTCAAGTTTGCCGCGGGCATCCTCGGGCGCAGTGCCGCCATGCTCGCCGATGCCGTCCATTCGCTGTCGGACTTCGTCACGGACGTCATCGTACTCCTCTTCGTACGCATCTCCAACAAGCCGCAGGACAAGGACCACGACTACGGGCACGGGAAATACGAGACCCTTGCCACGGCACTCATCGGCATCATCCTCTTCTTCGTCGGACTGGGCATCTTCTGGAACGGCGCACGCTCCATCTGGGCGTTCGTCCGTGGGGAAACGCTCGAAGCGCCCGGCACCCTTGCCCTCGTGGCAGCCCTCCTCTCCATCGTCACCAAGGAAATACTCTACCGCTACACCGTCATCGTGGGACGGCGTGAACAGTCACAGGCGGTCATCGCCAACGCCTGGCACCACCGCAGCGACGCCCTCTCGTCGGTCGGCACGGCAGTGGGCATCGGCGGAGCCATCCTGCTGGGCGACAACTGGCGTGTACTCGACCCCGTGGCAGCCGTGGTGGTGAGCATCTTCATCGTGAAGGTAGCGTGGGAAATGGTCGTCCCGTGTGCCAACGAGCTCATGGAGCAGTCGCTGCCCGAGCAGACCGAACGGGAAATCGAGGAGATTCTCCTCAGCTTCCCCGGCGTGACGGAACCGCACAACCTGCGCACCCGCCGCGTGGGCAACAACTGCGCCATCGATGTGCACGTCCGCATGGACGGCAACCTCACCCTCCACCAGTCACACGAGACCACACGCGCCATGGAGCAGCGCCTGCGCGAGCTCCTGGGCGAAGGGACGTTCATCAACATCCACGTCGAGCCGGCGAAAGGGTAAGTCAGGAGGAGAGGTCCTCGCGGAAGTAGTTGGCAAACTGGTAACTGTTGTTGTGTGACAGGATTTCCTTGTTCGTCTTGTCGCCCTTGGGCGTCCGTTTCTCCTTCCAGTCACTGGGCGTCATGCCCGTGTAGCGCTTGAAACACTTGGTGAAGTACTTCGGGTCGTTAAAGCCCGTCATGTAGGCTATCTGGGAGAAGTTGTAGTCGCCGCGCAACAACTCGATGGCGTAGGCAATGCGCACACGGTGCATGAACTCCACGGGCGTCAGTCCGGTGACGGACTTTATCTTGCGGTAGAGCATGGAGCGGCTGATGTTCATCCGCTTGGCAAACAGCTCGATGCTCAGCCCGGCATTGTCCATGTTCTCGCGCATGAAGCGGACGATTTGTGCCAGGAACTCGTCGTTGCTGTTCCACGGCAGCACGTCCGTCCCCGTCGGTCGGCGCGCCCCTCCCGCCAGTCGTTCAGCGGACGGCTCCGCCGCCGCTGCTCCCTCCGGGTTGTCGCGTCGCTGCTGCTCCTCCTCGTGGCGGTGCAGCAACTGGTGGGCGTGCAGCAGCTCCGTGCGCATGTTCTCCTCCTGCTGCTTCAGCCGTTCGACGGTGCGGCGGCACTCCGTCAGCTCCGCCTCCAGACGGGCTATCTCCCCGTCCTTCTCCCGCCCTTCTTCCAACTGGTGCGCATGTGCCTCCTCCAGGTCGGCATGTTCCCTCTCGAGTGTCAGCAGACGGGCACAACGCTCCTGCAGGTCCGTGTATCCCTCACGGAGGGTGTCATACCGACGCCCCGCCTCATCGAGCAGCATCTGTTCCTTCTCCAGCGTCAGCGTCAGCTCGTTGCACGCCTCCTCCAGCTTCCGGTGCGTGGCGTCCAGCTCGTCGTACGCCTGGCTCTTCTCCGCATAGTGCATCTTCAGCTCCGCATGCTCTCTCCGGACCTCGGAGCACATCCGTTGGTTACGGCGCAGCACATGGAGCAGATAGCCGACGAGCAGCAGGAGCACGACCGCCGCACAGACCGCAGCCAGAAGGCCGTTCTGCAGGTCATACGTACTCCCCGTGGCAGCTTCCAGCCGGACACAACAGGCGGACAAGCAAAGAATGGTCAACGTTCGCATCATAAACAAGTCTTATCTGAGGATTCTACGGCAAAGATAGCTTTTCAATTGACAATTGGCAATGGACCAGGAACAATTATCTCAACTGAGGATGGACAACCGTCTGCGAATCAGGGACGAGTACACGCCCATGCGCGACGCACGAAAGCACAAGAGGGACGACCGCTCCGGTCGTCCCTCTTGTCTCCGCCTGATGAGTTCATACCCACGCCGAAGGGAAATTGTCAATTGTCCATTGTCAATTGTCAATTATCCTAGTCCCTGTCGAGGTCGACGAGGTTGCCCTTGAAGTCGAACTTCATTTCCCAGCGGTTGGAGAGCTTGACCTCATATTCCTTGTCATCCTTGTCCTTTTCGACGGTGATGATTTTGGTGTCGGGGTGATTCTCGGACACGTATTTGGTGATGAACGAGGGCACGGCAGCGGCGGGCACCTGGCTGTACTTGCACTCTATCTCCTTCCACTCACCGTTGCGGTAGAACTCCACGTTGTCGCCGTTGGCGAAGACAACCACGTATACTTTCTCAAGGAAGTCGGTCTCCACCTTCGAGATTACCACCTTCTTGTCAGCGAAATGTTGCTTGATGAACTGTTGCGCACTTTGCGGGAACTGGGTCACCGGCATCGAACGTTCGTTGTCGGCTTTCACTTGGGCAGATACCAGGGTAAACATGCAAACGAGGGCAAATAATACTTTTTTCATACGATAGAATATTTAAAGTTAGACATTTATGTTTTTAGTTACGGATGAGACGGTTGTCAATCGACAAGGAATGACAGCGTTCAATTGGACCGGAAACACCGTTCGATTGGACCGGGAACATCGTCCGATTGGACCGGGCGACCAGACCGGTCGCCCCTACATTCACCGCCTGATGGGCATATCCACACGCCGAAGGGAAATTGTCAATTGTCCATTGTCAATTGTCAATTGAAACGTTGTCCATTGTCAATTGCCTCAGTCCCTGTCGAGGTCGACGAGGTTGCCTTTCAGGTCGAACGTCAGTTCCCAGCGGTTGGAGAGCTTGACCTCGTAGAAGCGTCGGTTGTCCTTATACTCCAGCTTCCATATCTTCTGGTCGGCATGGTTCTCCGCCACGTAGCGTCGGATGAACTCGGGGACGGCTGACGAGGGTACCTCCGTGTACTTGCACTCGATTTCTTCCCATTGTCCGTGGCGGTCGAACTCGACCTTGTTCCCGTTGGTAAATATCACGTCGTAGCTGCGGTCGAAGAAGTCGCTTTCCATCTTTGCCAGTGCCACCTTCACCCCCTTGAAGTGCTCGCGGATGAAGCTTTGTGCCTTCTCCGGCAACTGGTCAATGCGGATGGGACGGTCGTCGTCGTTCGTCGCTCGTGCCGTACAGACGGCAATCAGGCACAGGAGGCTCATCAGAATCTTTTTCATAGTCCTACATTTTTGTCGGGTTTCACTTGTTGTTTCGTTCTTACACTGCAAAATTCAGGTGTAAATCTGAAAAGAATCTGAATCGGACGAAAAAAATGAAGTTATTGACAATTGGAAAGCGGTTGTGTCAATTTGTCAAAATGTCAAATGAATCGCCCGAGAAGGGCCTTCGTTGCGCCAAAATACGGATTGGTGACTGGGAAAGGAATTTTCAGGCGGTTTGTGAAATACACATTGACAGGGTTTCCGTCGGTTTCTTTTCTTTCTGTCTCCTTTCTCCATCCATCCGTTCCCTTCCGTCGGTCTTTTCACACAGACGGACGCAATTTCACACATCGGAAATCGTGCCCCTTCGGTCTCTAAAAAATGGAAACAGGGGACTGTTTTCGTACGGACGAACGACCACGACGGTGCGGACACGTCGGTACGGTGGTGCGGACGCGTCCGTACGAAGCCAATCACAGGTGCTTTTGATTCTGAAAATAGGTTTACCGGATGCTTTTTTCGCGTTAGAAATGGTATAATTATGTGAATAAGGGTTTATTATGATGCGTTCTGACGGACGTATCTTAAAATATTTAACGCGCGTTTTTCTAATTGGGACGATTTTGCGAAAATGTGCGTTACCTGAAAACGGCAAATCGAGAAAATGTGATGCTAAAACCGGACTTTCAATTGACAATTGACAATTGATAATTGACAGTGGACAATTATCGCCTTGTAGACACATCCCCCACGCCGCACGGCAATTGTCCATTGTCCATTGTCAATTGTCAATTGTGTTATGTCGCCCCTACATTCGCCGCCTTGTGGGCTCGGTCTTCATGTCACAAGACAAGGCAACCTGCCAAATGAAAACGGGCCCGTGCAACTCTCCGGTCAGGAGATGTCGCACGAGCCCGCACGCCCTTGGATGGGTAGAAATCTTAACTTTAATCCTCTACAACCTGGAAGTCTTCCTTTCCAACGCCGCAGACGGGGCATACCCAGTCTTCGGGAATATCTTCAAACGCAGTGCCCGGAGCAATGCCGCTTTCGGGATCACCTACCTCGGGGTCGTAAACCCAGTCACATACAGTGCAAATGTACTTCTTCATAAGTTCGTTAGCTAAATGGTTTGTAATCGTTTTAATTTTGGACACGACAAAGGAAGTAAATACTTCCGAATGGTCGTCATTCTTTTAACAACATTTTAAAAAGTTCGTCCATTCCGTCGGATGCGCCCTTGGTAATGGTGTGCACGGGCGATGCGCTATGGACCGCAACCGCCTTCGGGTCGATGACGTAGACGGGCACGCCGGGACGGATGTAACGGACGAGTCCGGCGGCGGGATAGACCTGCATCGACGTGCCGATGATGACGAAGATGTCGGCAGTCTCGGCTTCGGCGATGGCATCCTCAAAACGAGGCACCGCCTCGCCGAACCACACGATGAACGGACGCAGCTGCGAGCCGTCGGCAGCCTTGTCCCCCAGGCGGATGACGGGCCTGGCGGGGTCGATGTCGCAGATGCACGACGGGTCGTTCGGGTTGCGGCTGGAGGTCGCCTTCATCAGCTCGCCGTGCAGGTGGATGACGTGCGAACTGCCGGCACGCTCATGCAGGTTGTCCACGTTCTGTGTCACGACCGTGACGTCAAAGTGTTGCTCCAACGCTGCCACCATCCGGTGACCGTGGTTCGGCTCGGTGCGCAGCAGCTCCGCGCGACGCGCGTTGTAGAAGTCCAGCACCAGACCGGGGTCCGCCTCGTAGCCTTCGATGCTGGCGACCTGCTGCACCGGGTAGTTCTCCCACAACCCGTCGGAGTCGCGGAACGTCTTGATGCCGCTTTCGGCACTCATGCCTGCGCCCGTCAGCAGCACAATCTTTTGCTTTTTCATGAATGATTCCTCCTTGTTTGGTGATTAAAGGCAAAATTATGAAAAAATCATTGTGACCCACTCGTTAACTGCAAATATTCAGCTACCTTTGCACCGTTTCAACAAGAATCACAGTCTCAAAACAACTAAGTAAGGAAACAGACATGGATAAATTCAGTTACTCCATCGGGTTGGGCATTGGCCAGAACCTGAAAGGCATGGGAACGGCGGACCTGAACGTCGAGGACTTCGCACAAGCAGTCAAGGACGTTCTCACGGGTGCCGAGCCTGCCATCTCGCACACCGAAGCCCGCCAGATAGTCAACGAATATTTCGAGAAGCTCGAAGAACGGATGAACGCCGAGAACATCGAGAAGGGCAAGGCGTTCCTCGAAGCCAACAAGAACAACCCGAACGTGAAGGTGCTCCCCAGCGGACTGCAATACGAGGTCATCCGCGAGGGCAACGGCAAACGTCCGAAAGCCACCGACCAGGTGCGCTGCCACTACGAGGGAACGCTCATAGACGGCACCCTCTTCGACAGCTCCATCCAGCGCGGCGAACCCGCCGTCTTCGGCGTGAACCAGGTCATCAAGGGATGGGTGGAAGCCCTCCAGCTGATGAGCGAAGGGGCGAAATGGAAGCTCTACATCCCCTCCGAACTGGGTTACGGCGCAGCAGGGGCAGGCGCGATGATTCCGCCCCACAGCGTGCTCATCTTCGAGGTCGAGCTCATCGAGGTGCTCTGATGCGCACACAGACAAAGAACTACAAATCAAACAAACAGATAAAGCAAATGAAAAAGTTAGGTATTGCATTGATTGCCGCCGCAGGCCTCTTCGCTTCGTGCGCCGGCAACGCTCCCACAGCCACGTTCAAGTCCGGCGTCGACACTCTGTCGTATGCAGCCGGTGTGGCAAACACCCGCGGTCTGCGCCCCTACCTGGAGCAGCAGATGGGCATCGACTCCACTCAGATGAAGGACTTCATCCGCGGTCTGAAGACAGGTGTGAAGGCTTCCGAGGATGAGAAGCAGAAGGCTTACTACGCCGGCATCCAGATCGGACAGCAGGTGAAGACGATGATTGACCGTTTCAACTACGAGTTGAGCGGCAACGACTCTGTCCGCGTGGTGAACGATGACAACTTCCTCGCTGCCTTCATCGCTGCCGCCATGGAGGACAACAAGGGCATGATGATGGACATGGACAGCGCGATGAACTACCTGCAGAACAACATGGAGCGCATCAAGTCGGACTACCTCGCCGAGACATACGCCGAATACAAGGTTGCCAACGAGAAGTTCCTCGCCGAGAACAAGACGAAGGAAGGTGTCAAGACCACTCCGAGCGGCCTGCAGTACAAGGTGCTCGTGGAAGGCAAGGGCGAAGTGCCTGCTGCTGATTCCCGCGTGAAGGTGAACTACAAGGGTACGCTCATCGACGGCACCGAGTTCGACAGCTCCTACAAGCGCAATACACCGGCTACCTTCGGCGTCAGCCAGGTCATCAAGGGCTGGACTGAGGCTCTGAAGATGATGCCCGTCGGCTCGAAGTGGCAAATTTTCGTTCCGCAAGAACTGGCTTACGGTTCACGTGAAACAGGCAAAATCAAGCCGTTCTCTACGCTCGTCTTCGAGGTTGAACTGCTCGAAATCGTAAAGGACGATAAGAAATAAAATCCGCAGGCGTTGCCTTCGGTAATTCCAACATGCATTTTGAAAGGAGGTCTCCTGCCCCGCAACGGGCAAGGACCTCCTTTCTTCTTGATGGTGATGCACATTCGCCGCCTCACGGGTGGAGGCACACGCCGAAAGGCAATTGTCCATTGTCCATTGTCAATTGTCCATTGAAGAGCGTAAGCTCCGTAAAATAATCTTTCATCCTTATAAAAAACGGACGGTTCGACAGGCAGGCACGGAGAAACGCCTTATCTTTGCAGGAAATCCAAACGGCTAATCAAACACATCGTTATGAAGATACGCAACTACATGATGCTCGTCTGCGCCACGGTGGCATTGGGATGCCTCTCGTGTGCCAACAGCAAGAAAACATCGGCTGCCGAAGGGGAGACGACGGAGAAGGCGGTGCAGGTGCCTGCCTTCAATGCCGACAGTGCCTACCTCTACGTCAAGCAACAGGTGGACTTCGGTCCGCGCACACCGAACAGCCGGGCGCACGACCTCTGCGGTGACTACCTGGCCGCACGGCTGGAGTCCTTCGGCGCGAAGGTCTACAACCAGCGTGCCGACCTGACGGGCTATGACGGCAAGACGCTCAAGGCACGCAACATCATCGGCGCGTTCAACCCCGATGCCAAGCGGCGCGTACTGCTCTGCGCACACTGGGACACCCGTCCGTGGGCAGACAACGACCCCGACGAGGCAAACCACCACAAGCCTATCCTGGGCGCGAACGACGGCGCCAGCGGAGTGGGCGTGCTGCTCGAAGTGGCGCGCCAGCTGCAGCAGCAGGCTCCCGCCATCGGTGTCGACATCATCTTCTTCGACATGGAGGACTCCGGCACCCCGCAGTTCGCCTCATCCATGGGCGACGACAGCCACACCTGGTGCCTGGGCTCGCAATACTGGGCACGGGCTCCCCACGTGCAGGGCTACAATGCACGCTTCGGCATCCTCCTCGACATGGTGGGCGGCAAGGGGGCGACCTTCCTGCGTGAGGGCTACTCCATGCAGCATGCCCCGTCCGTGGTGAAGAAGGTGTGGAAGGCTGCCGCCAAGCTGGGCTTCGGGAACTACTTCATCGACGAGGACGGCGGCTATGTGAACGACGACCACGGTCCGGTGAATGAGATCGCACGCATCCCGTGCATCGACATCATCAACTGCTCACTGACCGACGAGCTGTCGAGCTTCGGCAACTTCTGGCATACGCTCGACGACAACATGGACGTCATCGACCGCGCCACGTTGCAGGCAGTGGGACAGACCGTCCTCCACGTGGTGTACAACGAGAAATAACCTTGCAAGGGACAAGGGAGCATGGACAACCGGACGTTGCTCCGGCGGCGTGCCGGCACACCCGGGACGAACGGACGCCTTTACCTTATATATACAGGTGTCCGCTGACCGCTGCCGGACGGCCGTGGCTCCTTGCCTGCTGTTCCTTTCCAACTGAAACCACTTTCTTATGACTATGACAATAAACGAACTACAAGACGAAGTCATCGCCGAGTTCAGTGACTTCGACGACTGGATGGACAGATACCAACTGCTCATCGACCTGGGCAATGAACAGGCTCCCCTGGACGAAGCCTACAAGACGGATTCCAACCTGATCGAGGGCTGCCAGAGCCGTGTGTGGCTGCAAGCCGACCTCATCGACGGGAAGGTGCACTTCCAGGCGGAGAGCGACGCGCTCATCGTCAAGGGCATCGTCGCCCTGCTCATCCGTGTGGTGTCCGACCATACACCGGACGAAATCCTCAACGCCGACCTGTACTTCATCGACCGCATCGGGTTGAAGGAGCACCTCTCCCCCACGCGCAGCAACGGACTGCTGGCGATGGTCAAGCAGATGCGCATGTACGCCCTCGCCTTCAAGGCAATGAACAGCTGACGGATGGGCAAGGGCGTATTGCTGGGCATGAGCGGCGGCACTGACAGTTCGGTTGCCGCCCTTCTTTTGCAGGAACAGGGCTACGAGGTGACGGGCATCACCTTCCGCTTCCACGAGGACGAAGGCGACACCGCCTACCTGGACGATGCCCGCGAGGTGGCGGCACAGCTGGGCATCCGTCACCTGACCTACGACGCCCGCGAGGTGTTCAGGCAGACGGTCGAGGACTACTTCGTCCGCGAGTACCTGGCGGGACGCACACCCGTGCCCTGCACCCTGTGCAACAACCTGCTGAAGTGGCCCCTCCTCTGCCGGGTCGCCGACCGCGAGGGCATCCCCCACGTGGCAACGGGACACTACGTCCGCACCGTGGACGACGGCGGACTGCACTACATCATCCGCGGAGCCGACCCCGACAAGGACCAGTCCTTCTTCCTCTGGGGTCTGCCTCAGGAGGTCATCCGCCGGATGGTGCTCCCCATGGGCGGACGGACGAAGGCGGAGGTGCGCCGTCTCGCGGCAGAACGCGGGTTGCGCAAGGCAGCCGTCAAGCGCGACAGCCTGGGCGTGTGCTTCTGCCCCGGAGACTACCGTCCGTACCTCCGTGCGCGGGTTGCCGACGGACGCATCCGCCCGGGTTGGTTCTACGATGAGGACGGCACGCCCCTGGGCAGGCACGAGGGCTACCCGTTCTACACCATCGGGCAGCGGCGCGGACTGGGACTCTGGCTCAACCGTCCCGTCTTCGTGAAGGACATCGACCCGACGACCAACCGCGTCACGCTCTCACCCCTCTCCTCGCTCGAACGCCGGGAGATGGTGCTCACCGACTGGCGCGTGGTCCGCCCCGACGACGTGCTCGGCCGCTCCGATGTCGACGTCCGGATACGCTACCGCAAGCAGCTCAACCGCGCCACCGTCACCCTCCTCCCCGACGGACGCCTGCACGTCCGCCTACACGAACCCCTCACCGCCATTGCCCCCGGACAGGCCGCCGCATTCTACCGGGGCGACCGCGTGCTGGGCGGAGGGATTATTGCCTGAAAGTACATACGTGCACACAAAAATTCGCTAACTTTGCCCCGCTAAACCACTATTCATGCGACAAGGGAATTATCAGATACAGAAACAACAACAGATACAGACGCTCTCCCCCCAGCAGGTGCTGGCAGTGAAGTTGCTCGAGCTGCCCACCGTCGAGCTGGAAGAGAGGGTCAAGGCGGAACTGCTCGACAATCCTGCCCTGGAGGAAGGCGAGGCCCCCGCAACCGCACAGGAGGACGGCGACGACTACACCGCCGGACCCGCCGACGACGAGGCTGCTGCCATCACCCCCGAAGACATGGAACTGGGTGACTACCGGACGGAAGACGACATCCCCGACTACAAGCTGCACGAACCGAAGACGCCGGCTGCACAGGCAGAGGAGATCCCCTTCTCCGAAGCGGTATCGTTCTACGAGCTCCTGAAGCAGCAGCTGGGCGAACGTGAACTGACCGACCGTCAGCGGCAACTGGCAGAATACCTCATCGGCTCGCTCGACGACGACGGTCTGTTGCGCAAGGACTTCAGCTCCATCAGTGACGAGCTGCTGTTCAACTACGGCCTGGAGACCACCCCTGCCGAACTGGAGGATGCCCTGCACGTCATCCAGGACTTCGACCCGCCCGGCGTGGGCGCACGAAGCCTCCAGGAGTGCCTGCTCATCCAGATACGGCGCAAGGACGACTCCCCGCTGAAGACGCTGGAGCAGGACATCATCGGCAAGTGCTACGACGAGTTCACCCACAAGCATTGGGACAAAATCAAGCAGCGCCTCGGACTCACCGACGCGCAGTTTGAGGACGCCAAGAACGACCTCGTGCGGCTCAACCCGCGCCCGGGCAGTTCGCTGGGCGAGACCGTAGGCCGCCCCAACCAGCAGATTGTACCCGACTTCCTGGTCGAGACCCTGGACGACGGGACGGTGACCCTCGCGCTCAATGACCACTCCATACCCGAGCTGCACGTCAGCCGAGAGTTCGCCGACATGCTGGACGAGCACACCCGCAACCGCGCCAACCAGAGCAAGGAGTCACGAGAGACGATGATGTTCCTCAAGCAGAAGATGGACGCCGCCCAGAGCTTTATCAATGCCGTCAAGCAACGCCAGCAGACGATGCTCAGCACGATGCGCGCCATCATCGACCTCCAGATGCCCTTCTTCCGCGAGGGCGACGAGTCGCTGCTCCGCCCGATGATACTCAAGGACGTGGCCGCACTCACCGGACTCGACATCTCCACCATCTCGCGTGTGAGCAACAGCAAGTACGTGCAGACGAACTATGGCATCTATCCCCTGAAGTTCTTCTTCAGCGACGGCTATACGACTGACGAGGGCGAGGAACTATCCGTCCGCGAGATACGCCGCGTGCTGAAGGAATGTGTCGAGAAGGAAGACAAGTCGCACCCGCTCACCGACGACGAGCTGGCGCGCATACTGAAAGACAAAGGATTCGCCATCGCCCGGCGGACGGTAGCCAAGTACCGCGAGCAACTGGGCATCCCGGTGGCGCGACTACGAAAATAGACCGCTTTGCTGTATGGAAGAGAAGTATTTACGCACGGCAGCCCATCTGCTGTCCATTATATTCAGGCCGTTCTACGTCCCCACGGTCGGCTTCATCGCGCTGTTCCTGTTTACCTACCTGGGGCTATTGCCCATGCGCTACCAGGTCATCATCGTGGGCGTGGTCTATCTGTTCACGGTGGTACTCCCGATGCTGGCCATCTATTTCTACCAGAAGGTGAACGGGTGGAGCCTGCGCCACCTGGGACATCGTGAGAAGCGCATCGTCCCCTATGCCATGACCATCGCCTCCTACGTCACCTGCCTGCTACTGATGTACCGCATGGGCATCCCGCGCTTCATGTCGGGCATCCTGGTGTCATCGCTGCTCGCCATAGTCATCTGCGCGCTGGTGAACATCTGGTGGAAAATCAGCGTCCACATGGCAGCCATCGGGCAGTTCATCGGCGGGATGGTGTCGTTCAGCCTGCTGTTCTACTACGACGGGGTGGGATGGTTCTGTCTTGCCATCATCGTGGCAGGCCTGCTGGGCACGTCGCGCATCATCCTGCGGCAGCACAGCCTCAGCGAGGTCATCGTCGGCTTCCTCGTGGGCCTGGTCTGCGGGATTGCCGGCATCCTGTTCATCTGACGCGGACGGGCGATGCGCCGTCCCTGACCGGGTCCGTCCGCTCCGCCAACCGCATGCAAAAACATCAATTCACTATAAAACCAAAGACTATGAAACCTGTTGTAAGCATTATCATGGGAAGTACGTCCGACCTCCCAGTCATGGAGAAGGCAGCTCAGCTGCTTGACGAAATGCAAATCCCCTTTGAAATCAATGCGCTCTCCGCACATCGCACCCCCGAGGCTGTCGAGGCATTCGCCAAGGGCGCACGCGACCGCGGACTGAAGGTCATCATTGCCGCCGCCGGTATGGCTGCTGCCCTTCCGGGCGTGATTGCTGCCAACACCACCCTGCCCGTCATCGGCGTACCCGTGAAAGGCTCCATGCTCGACGGCGTGGACGCCCTCTACTCCATCATCCAGATGCCTGCCGGAATCCCTGTGGCTACGGTCGCCATCAACGGCGCCATGAATGCCGCCATCCTTGCCGTACAGATGCTAGCCCTGAGCGATGAGGAGCTCGCCGCCCGCTTCGCCGCCTACAAGGAGGGACTGAAGCAGAAGATTGTCAAGGCGAACGAGGACCTCAAGGCGGTGAAGTACGCTTACAAGACCAACTGATCCCCCGTCATGACAGACCTATTCAACTACGAACGCCGGGCGACGCACGAGGTGCAGGTCGGCGCCACACCGATGGGGGCTGCCAACCCCATACGCATCCAGTCGATGACCAACACGCCGACGCGCGACACCGAAGCGTCCGTCGCACAGGCAAAGCGAATCATCGACGCCGGAGGAGAGTACGTACGGCTCACTACCCAGGGAGTGGCAGAGGCTGAGAACCTGCGCAACATCAACGCCGCCCTGCGCTCGCAAGGCTACCTGACGCCCCTCGTGGCAGACGTCCACTTCAACCCCAAGGTGGCGGAAGTAGCTGCACTCTATGCCGAGAAGGTGCGCATCAACCCGGGCAACTACGTCGATGCCGCACGCACCTTCAAGCACCTGGAATATACCGACGAGGAGTATGCACGCGAACTGGAGAAGATACGCGCCCGCTTCGTTCCCCTGCTCGACATCTGCAAGGCAAACCATACCGCCCTGCGCATCGGTGTGAACCACGGCTCGCTCTCCGACCGCATCATGTCGCGCTACGGCGACACGCCCGAGGGGATGGTGGAGTCGTGCATGGAGTTCCTGCGCATCTGCGTGGAGGAGAACTTCCGCGACGTGGTGGTCTCCATCAAGGCGAGCAATACCGTCGTCATGGTGAAGACCGTCCGGCTCATGGCTGCTGTCATGGAACGGGAAGGGATGGACTTTCCCCTCCATCTCGGCGTGACCGAGGCGGGTGACGGCGAGGACGGACGCATCAAGTCGGCACTGGGCATCGGCGCCCTGCTTGCCGACGGACTGGGCGACACCATCCGCGTGTCCCTCAGCGAAGAGCCGGAGGCGGAAATACCCGTAGCACGCAAACTCGTCGACCATGTGCTCGCCCGTCAGGGACACCCCTACATCCCCGGACAGGCACCTGCCTCGTTCGACTACCTCTCGCCGGTACGCCGCCACACACGGGCAGTGGGCAACATCGGGGGCGAGAACGTCCCCGTGGTCATTGCCGAGGGCATCGTCGAGCGCACCGAGGTCAACCCGCAGTTCCAACCCGACTACATCTATGCCGCCCGTGCCCTGCCGGAGAAGCGCGAGGCGTGCGGCTACATCCTCGATGCCGACTGCTGGAGCGGCGAGGTGGGCACCTACCCTGCCTTCATGCCGTCGGGCGAAGGCGACGAGCCGCTCTTCCTGAAGCTCATGCAGTGCCCCGCGCCGATGAAGTTCCTCTTCCTGACCTACATGGCTTGCGACGACGAGATGCTCGCGCTCCTGCGCCACCACCCCGAGGTCGTGGTCATCGCACAGAGCAACCACCCCAACCGGCTGGGCGAGCTGCGCGGACTGGTCCACCAGCTCACGTGCGCCGGACTGGAGAACCCGGTGGTGATGTTCGAGCACTACGATGAGCGCGACGCGGAGGACCTTCAGATCAAGGCGGCAGCCGACCTGGGCGCCCTGCTCTTTGACGGACTGTGCGACGGCATCTTCCTCTACAACCAGGGGACGCTGCCTTCGACCGTGGTCGACGCTACCGCCTTCGGCATCCTCCAGGCTGCCCGCGTGCGGACGAGCAAGACCGAATACATCGCCTGTCCGAGCTGCGGACGCACCCTCTTCGACCTGCAGGACACGCTGGCACGCATCAAGGCTGCCACCGCCCACCTGAAAGGACTGAAGATTGGCGTCATGGGCTGCATCGTCAACGGTCCGGGCGAGATGGCGGACGCCGACTACGGCTACGTCGGTGCCGGACGCGGACGGGTGAGCCTCTACCGACGCAAGGAGTGCGTCGAGAAGAACATCCCCGCCGAGGAGGCAGTGGACAAGCTGCTGGAACTGATACGACGGGACCGGGGCGAATAAGTCTCTCCCGAAAGATAACTGAAGAAGAAGGTGTGTCAACGAGCGCACCTTCTTTTTTTTATGCCCGATTCCCTCCCGTCATCCGGACTTTCTCCCGGCAAGCACCGTCGTCCGACGGACGGGAGACAAAGGCTCACCTCACTCAACACAAGGGCTTGACTCACTGCACACACGCTCTTAATCTGATAGGCACAGGGACTTGACAGACCAAAGTATAATACTTTGGCAGCCTAAGTATAATACTTAGGTGGTCTAAGTATAATACTTTGGTAGGCTAAGTATAATACTTTGGTCTGTCAATCCCACGTGGGTACGCAGCTAAAGCCCCGTGCACAGGCGGCTGAAGGCATGCGCTTGAGCCGTCAGACGCAAAGGACGGAGGATAATGCCAACAAGCACACCCCCTCTTTTCTAAAATGAAAAGGGTGTATCGCTCGTCGCGATACACCCGCTGTCTCTTCGTCCGTCTGGCGGAACGCCTTCGGGAACAGGTCCGTGGCTGTGTGTGAAGGTCACCTCATCGCCAACGCCTTGTTCTCGGCTGCCTCCATGATGGCACGTTCGCCCGGGCCCTTGTCGTTGATGCCGCAGAGGTGCAGGATGCCGTGAATGATGACCCGGTTCAGTTCGTCCTCGTAGGTCGTGCCGACCTGCTCCGCATTGGAACGCACGGTGTCAAGGCTGATAAAGAGGTCGCCGCTGATGACGTCCCCCTCGGTGTAGTCGAAGGTGATGATGTCGGTGTAGTAGTCGTGTTGCAGGTACTCGCGGTTCACCTCCAGTATCTTCTCGTCGTTGCAGAAGATGTAGGCTATCTCGCCCACCTGCTTGCCGTAGGTCGCAGCCACGGCTTTCACCCAGGCGCTATTCTCGCGCCGCTTGATGGACGGCATCTTCACGCCGTCGGTGTTGTAACTGATCATATCGTTTGAGTTTATACGTTAGGCAATGGACTATCAGAAGAACAGGTACGCCATGCAGATGGCAGCAATCACGCCGGCGAGGTCAGCCAGCAGTCCACAGCCGACGGCGTGGCGCGTATGACGGATGCCCACACTGCCGAAGTAGACCGCCAGGATGTAGAACGTCGTGTCCGTCGACCCCTGGAAGATGCACGCCAGACGGCCCACGAACGAGTCGGCACCGTAGGTCGCCATAGCATCGACCATCAGTCCGCGTGCCCCGCTGCCGCTCAACGGCTTCATCAACGCCGTGGGCAACGCACCCACGAAGTCGGTGTCACCACCGCATGCAGACACGACCCACGCGATGCCGTCCACCAGCATGTCCATCGCTCCCGATGCACGGAACACCCCGATGCCCACCAGGATGGCGACCAGGTAGGGGATGATGCGGACTGCCGTACTGAAGCCCTCCTTCGCCCCTTCGATGAACGTGTCGTAGACGTTGATGCGCCGACGTACGCCCGAGAGGATAAAGCCTATAATGATAAGGAACAGCAGGATGTTTGCCGCCGACGTCGACACGGCGTCAATCTGCACCTGCGACAGACTGCCGAAGCCCCAGATGAGGAGCGACACAACGACCGACGCACCGCCCAGGGCGATGAGCAACGTCCGGTTGAGCAGGTTGATGCGCTGGCAGAAGCTGACGCAGAGGATGCCCGCCAGCGTGGAGAAGAAGGTGGCAATGAGCAGGGGGACGAAGATGTCCGTCGGCTGTGCAGCCCCCATCTGTGCCCGGTAGACCATGATGCTGATGGGGATGACGGTCAGCCCCGACGTGTTGAGCACGAGGAACATGATCATAGGGTTCGTCGCCGTGTCCTTCCGCGGATTCAGCTCCTGAAGCTGCTCCATCGCCTTCAGACCCATCGGGGTGGCGGCATTGTCCAGTCCCAGCATGTTCGCAGCAATGTTCATGAAGATGGTCCCCGTGACAGGATGCCCCTTGGGGATGTCGGGGAAGAGCCGGCAGAAGAGCGGACTCAGCCAGCGTGCCAGCAGACTGACGACACCACCCCGCTCGCCGATGCGCATGATGCCCAGCCAAAGAGAGAGCACACCCGTCAGCCCCAACGAAATCTCAAAGGCGGTCTTCGCCGAGTCAAAGGTGGAGCTGACCATCGCGGGAAACACCGTGGTGTCTCCCCAGAAAAGGAGCTTGGCGACCGCCATGACGAAGGCGATCAGGAAAAAGGCTATCCAAATGTAGTTCAGTACCATAAGCTGTCGTATCAATGCTCCCGCACGGGAGGATGTGCAAAAGTAACACATCTTGCGGACATACGGAACGAATCCACCGCCCAAGAAGGCAGCGCGTCCGGCACACCGACGCGAAGGACATCCCACCGGAGGGGACAGGCAGGGACCGTCGGCTGGCAACGGACGACAAGCACATCGGGACGCGCATATTTCGACGGACAAAGCGTTGTAACATTCAAAAAATCATTTAACTTTGCTCCCGATATAAGCTTAACACACATACTATGAGAAAACTGATTGGACTGGCAGTCATTGCCTTAATGACTCTGCTCGTCATGTCCTCCGGACTGTCCGCAGCACAGCCCGAAGCGAAGAAGCGTTACAAAGTGTCCGTCTGCGACTGGATGATTCTCAAACGTCAGAAGATTGGCGAGTTCGCCCTGGCACGCGAACTGGGATGCGACGGCGTCGAGGTGGACATGGGCGGACTGGGCAAACGGGACACCTTCGACAACAAGCTGCGCTATCCGCACTTCCAGAAACTTTTCAGGGAGACCGCCCGGGAAAACGGGGTGGAAATCTCCTCCATCGCCATGTCGGGCTTCTACGGACAGTCCATCGTGGAGCGGGACAACTATGTGGACCTCGTGACGGACTGCCTCCACACCATGAAGGCCATGGACGTACGCACCGCCTTCCTTCCGCTGGGCGTCTGCAACCTGACAAAGAACCCCGAGCTGCGCCCCGAGCTGGTGAAACGGCTGAAGGTCATCGGCGACCTGGCGGCACGTGAGGGACGCATCATCGGCATAGAGACCTCGCTTGACGCCACCGGGGACCTGGCGCTGCTCAAGGACATCAACTCGCCCGGCATCAAAATCTACTTCAAGTTCCAGAACGCGCTTGAGGCGGGACGCGACGTATGCACGGAACTGGAAATCCTCGGCAAGGACAACCTCTGCGAACTCATCCACTGCACCGACACCGACGGCGTGACGCTCGACCGGAACACGCGGCTCGACCTTCGGAAGGTCAAGCAGACCCTCGACCGCATGGGCTGGAGCGGATGGCTCGTCATCGAACGCTCGCGCGACACCGCGGACGTACACAATGTGAAAAAGAACTACGGCACCAACGCCGCCTACCTGAAGAGCATCTTCCAGTAGGCAGCAGCACGGCTGACACAGACCGAAGGCTGGATGAAGGCGAACGCCAACCCGACCGGCACCATGGAGGAACAGGACGGCACGTACGTCTACTGCACGCCGGAATAAATGCGACAACGATTCAATGGACAATTGACAATGGACAATTGACAATTGCCCTGCGGCGTGGATAACGAGGCTGCAAAGCGGTGAATGTCAATTGTCCATTGTCCATTGTCAATTGAATATGTTGGACCGGACGACCCGACCGGTCGCCCCTACATTCCTTGAAATGTTTTGTTGATGGGATTTGGCGGTCGTGTCAATTTGTCAAAACGTCAAATGAGTCGCCCGAGAAGGGGCTCCCTTGCACCAAAATACGAGTTGGTGACCACGGAGCGCCTTCTCGGGCGATTTGCGTTTTGCACCGTGACAGCCTTTTTGTCTGTTTCCTTTCCTTCTGTCTCCTTTCTCCTCCCATCCGTTCCCTTCCGTCGGTCTTTTCACACGGACGGACGCAATTTCACACATCGGAAATCGTGCTCCTTTGGTCTCTGAAAAATGGGGACAGGTGCCTGTTTTCGTACGGACGAACGACCACGACGGTGCGGACACGTCCGTACGGTGGTAGTCGTTCGTCCGTACGAAGCCAATCACAGGTGCTTCGGATGGTGAAAATGGGTTCGGCGGATAGCTTTTCTGCGTTAGAAAGAGTGTAAATATGTGAATAACGGTTTATTTTGATATGTTCTGACGGACGTATCTTAAAATATTTAACGCGCATTTCGCTGGAAGGGAGAAAATTGCGAAAATGCGCGTTAGGCAGAAACGCCCAATCGGGAAAATATGATGTTAAAACCGGGGAAACGGTATCATTATGACAAACCGTTCATGGGGAAAATGTAGGGGCGACATATTCAATTAACAATTGATAATTGACAATGGACAATTATCGCCTTGCGGTCATATCCGCACGCCGCAGGGTAATTGTCAATTGTCCATTGTCAATTGTCAATTGAATCTCACCCAAAGCAGACTCCCATCCGTTTGCCTTGGACGATGAGGTCGGCATCGGGGGTGACCAGCTTCACCTTGCCCGCCACGTCGGTCAGCGGAATCGAAGAGATGGTGTCGCCCTGCAACGTCACCATGCGGCCGAAGCGGCGGTCGGCAATCAGCTCCACGGCATGACCGCCCATGAGGGTGGCAAGGTTGCGGTCGAACGACGTCGGGGTGCCACCGCGCTGCAGATAGCCCAGCACCGTCTCGCGCGTCTCGAAGCCCGTCTCATACTCTATCTCCTGCGCGATGTATTCACCTGCCCGCTTGCGGCTGTCGGCGTCGGTGTGGATGCCTTCCGCCACGACCACGATGCTGTAGGGCTTCCCCCGCTTGAGGCGGTCGATGATGACATTGCCCAGATTGCGCATCTTGTAGGGAAGCTCCGGAAGGAGGATGATGTCGCCCCCGCCCGCCATGCCGCTGTGCAGTGCCAGCCAACCCGCCTCGTGGCCCATGACCTCGATGACCATCACCCGCTTGTGCGAGCTGGCGGTGGAGTGGAGGCGGTCAATCGCTTCGGTCGCTACCTCGACCGCCGAGTCAAAGCCCAGCGACGAGTCCGTCCCCCAGATATCGTTGTCGATGGTCTGCGGGATGGTCACCACGTTCACACCCATGGCAGCGATGCGCGCCGCCGTGTTCTGCGTGCCGTTCCCCCCGATGCACACCAGGCACTCGATGCCCTGTTGCTCGATGGTCTGCATCATGCGTCGGGCGTTCTCCGTCTGGCTGTCGCTCCCCCGGCGGGGAAAAAGCTTGACACGCGACGTCCCCAGCACGGTGCCGCCCATGCCGAGCAGTCCCGACAGGTTGTCCGTCCCGAACGGCTCCACATCGTTGTCGAGCAGCCCCTGGAAGCCGCTGTGGATGCCTACGACCTCCATACCATAATGATTGATAGCTATTTTGCTTACGCCGCGGAGCGTGGCGTTGATGCCCGGACAATCGCCCCCGGATGTCAAAATTCCGATTCTCATAACTAGCGTGTGTCTATTCGTTAAAACTTCACGGTAAAGATAGAGCTTTTCAAATCTTTATACTACTTTTGTCCGTCAAAAAGAACGAGAAAGAGTATGAACAGCCGCCTGCCCGGGCACTGACAGACCGGGCAGCATCCGTCCGCCGGACAGCCCGCAGGGACCCGCCGCGCGGCACGGGACTGTAAGTTGAGTTCACGGAACCCAAGTAAGCAATATTTCAAGACGAATGAATACGACCAGACTCATTGGAAAACTGTTTGCCCCCCGCCAGAAGGCACTCGACGCCTACGCCACCCGCGCCGTCGCGTTGCAGGATGCCGTGCTGCGCCGCCTCCTGTCCGAAGCGGCAGGTACCGAGTGGGGCAGGGCACACCAGTATGCAGGCATACGCTCCTACGAGGACTACCGCCGGCTGGTGCCCGTGCAGACCTACGATGATGTGAAACCCTATATCGAGCGCATGCGACACGGCGAGAGCGACGTCCTCTGGAAGGGGCAGGTGCGCTGGTACGCCAAGTCGTCGGGCACGACCAACGACAAGAGCAAGTTCATCCCCGTCAGTCCCGACGGTCTGAAAAGGATACACTACGCCGGCGGAACCGACTGCGTGGCGTCCTACCTGCGCAACAACCCCGACAGCCGCTTTTTCTCAGGCAAGGGGCTGATACTCGGCGGCAGCCACGCCCCGAACTACAACCTCAAGGACAGCCTGGTGGGCGACCTCTCCGCCATCCTCATCCAGAACGTGAACCCGCTGGTGAACCTCATCCGCGTCCCGAAGAAGGAAATCGCCCTGCTCAGCGACTTCGAGGTGAAGCGCGACCGCATCGCCCGCAGCACCATTGGGAAAAACGTCACCAACCTCTCCGGCGTCCCCTCGTGGATGCTCTCCGTGCTCCGTCGCGTGCTGGAGCTGACGGGCAAGGACTCCCTCGAGCAGGTGTGGCCGAACCTCGAAGTGTTCTTCCACGGCGGAGTAGCGTTCGCGCCCTACCGCGAGCAGTACCGCCAGCTCATCCGCAGCGACCGCATGCACTACGTGGAGACGTACAACGCCAGCGAGGGCTTCTTCGGCGTGCAGACCGACCCGACGGACGCCTCGATGACGCTCATGGTGGACTACGACGTCTTCTATGAGTTCATCCCGATGGACGAGTTCGGCAAGGCGGCCCCCACCGTCGTCCCCCTCGAAGGGGTGGAGACGGGCAAGAACTACGCCATGCTCATCAGTACCAGCTGCGGCCTGTGGCGGTACCTCATCGGCGACACCGTCCGCTTCACCCACAAGGACCCCTACCGCTTCGTGATTACCGGACGGACGAAACACTTCATCAACGCCTTCGGCGAGGAGCTCATCGTCGACAATGCCGAGAAGGGGCTGGAGGTGGCATGCGCCGGGACGGGCGCACAGATTGCCGACTACACCGCCGCCCCCGTGTTCATGGACTCCGACGCCAAGTGCCGCCACCAGTGGCTCATCGAGTTTGCCGTCCTGCCCGACTCGACCGAACGCTTCGCACGCATCCTCGACCGTGCGCTGCAACAAATCAACTCAGACTATGAGGCAAAGCGATACAAGGACATCACGCTCCAGCCCCTCGAAGTGGTCGTGGCGCGGAAGAACCTCTTCCACGACTGGCTCAAGGAGAAGGGAAAGCTCGGCGGACAGCACAAGGTGCCCCGGCTGAGCAATACGCGTGAGTACATCGACGAACTGCTGCGCCTGAACCGATAAATGACAATGAACCGCAAGAAACATACCCACCTGTTGAAGACGCTCGCGGGGCCCCTGGGCATCCTGCTTGCCCTCCTGGCGTACGCCTGTGCCAGCCCCGGTACCCCCGACGGGGGACCCTATGACGAAGACCCGCCCGTGCTGCTGAAGTGCTCGCCCGAACTGATGGCGACGAACAACAAGCAGAAGAAGATCACCCTGACCTTCGACGAGTTCATCAAGCTGGAGAACGCCAACGAGAAGGTCGTCGTCTCCCCGCCCCAGATTGAGGCTCCGGAAATCAAGACCAGCGGAAAGAAGGTCGAGGTAGCCCTGCTGGACTCCCTCCACCCGAACACCACCTACACCATCGACTTCTCCGACGCCATCGTCGACAACAACGAGGGCAACCCGCTGGGCAACTTCGCATTCACCTTCTCCACCGGGGAGCGCATCGACACGCTGGAGGTCTCGGGGACCGTCCTTGACGCCTCGAACCTCGAACCCATCAAGGGCATCCTCGTCGGGCTGCATGCCGACCTGGCGGACTCTGCCTTCGTGACCCGCCCCTTCGACCGCGTCGCCCGCACGGACAGCCGCGGCCGCTTCACCATCCGAGGCATCGCGCCGGGAACCTACCATGCCTACGCCCTCCAGGACGTGGACCAGAACTTCGTCTTCTCTCAGAAAAGCGAGATGATTGCGTTCTCGGACGACTCCATCTGCCCGTCCTTTGACTTCCGCACACGCAAGGACACCCTCTGGCTCAGCGCCGACAGCATCGCCATCGACACCATCAAGGAGGTGCAGTACACCCACTTCATGCCCGACAACATCGTGCTCCGCGCCTTCACCGAGCAGGCGGTTACCCAGTACATGACCAAGAACGAACGCCTCGTCCCCTGGAAGTTCTCCCTCTTCTTCGCCGCACCGGCAGACACCCTGCCGACCCTCGAAGGCATGAACTTCGACGCACACGACGCCTTCATCATCGAGAAGAGTGCGAAGAACGACACCATCGACTACTGGATCAAGGACTCCCTCGTCTACAACATCGACACCCTCCGCATGCGCGTCACCTACCTCGCGTCGGACACCCTCAACCGGCTCGTCGCCCAGACCGACACCCTGGAGCTGGCACCGAAGACCACCCGGGAGAAGATAGCCAAGGAGAAGGCGGACAAGCTCGCCGAGTGGAAGAAGGAGCTGGAGAAGAAGCTCAAGCGACGCAAGAAGAACGACAGCATCCCCATCGATACCGTCCCACCCGTCGAGTACCTCAAGGTCACCGCCGGCGCGCCCTCGCCCCTGGAGCTGTACCAGAACATCAGTTTCGCATTCGACGAGCCCCTCGCCGCCATCGACACGTCCGCCTTCCACCTGCACGAGGTGGTCGACTCGGTAGACGTGGAGGTGCCCTTCGTCTTCCGTCAGAAGGAAGGCAAGCTGCGCGAGTATGAGCTGCTCGCCGAGTGGCACCCCGGGGCGGAGTTCAAGCTGAAGGTAGACTCGCTGGCATTCACCGGACTGTACGGGCTCTCGTCCGACAAAATCGAACAGAACATCAAGGTCCGTCCGCTGGAGGAGTACGCCTCCCTCTTCCTGAACCTGCCCGGCGCCGACACCACCGCCATCGTGCAGCTGCTCGACGCCCAGGACAAGCCCGTCCGCCAGGCACACATCGCCGACGGGCGCGCGGAGTTCTACTTCGTCAACCCCGGGAAGTACTACGTCCGCCTCTTCTACGACCGCAACGGCAACGGTGTCTGGGATACCGGACTCTACGAGGAACACCGCCAGGCGGAGGAGGTCTTCTACTACCCGCAGCCGCTGGAGCTGAAGGCACAGTGGGACGTGGAGCAGGACTGGAACCTCAACGCCGTCCCCGTCGACCGACAGAAACCGCTGGAAATCACCAAGCAGAAGCCCGACGAGAAGAAGAGCGTGCGGGGACGCAATGCTGAACGTGAACGCAATAAAAGGAAATAGGCTATGAAACGAATCATTTTGCTGTGCCTCTGCATGCTGGTTGCCTGGTCCGTCCGGGCACAGTACGAGGCGGAGAACAAAGCCTTCAAGGCTGGAGAGCGCGTGACCTACGACCTCTACTTCAACTGGAAGTTCGTCTGGGTAAAGGCGGGGACTGCCGAAATGGCAATCCACAACACGACCTGGCACGGCGAGCCTGCCTACCGCACGTACCTCCAGACAAAGGGAAACAAGCGTGCGGACTTCTTCTTCGTCATGCGCGACACGCTGGAGAATGTCATGTCCCAGAAGCTCGTCCCCTACTTCTTCCGCAAGGGTGCGGAGGAAGGGAAGCACTACACCGTCGACTCGGTCACGTTCACTTACAAGAACGGCAAGAGCCACATCCGCCAGTCGCGCCACCGCCGGGGCCGTGACCCCAAGTTCGCCAACGACGTGACGGACTACTGCGTCTACGACATGCTGAGCATCCTGGCACGTGCCCGTTCGTTCGACCCGACGAACTACCGCGTGGGGCAGAAGATACGCTTCCCCATGGCGACAGGTTCTGCCATCGAGGAGCAGACGCTCATCTTCCGCGGACGGGAGGTGGTGGATGCGAACGACAAGCACGACTACCGCTGCCTGAAATTCTCCCTGGTGGAGTACAAGGATGGTAAGGAGAAGGAGGTCATCACGTTCTTCATCACCGACGACGCGAACCACCTCCCCGTGCGCCTGGACATGTACCTGAACTTCGGCAGTGCCAAGGCTTTCCTCACGGGCGTACACGGCAACCGCCACCCCATCACCTCACGGGTCAAATGAGGCATCGGACAGAGCCGCCTGTTCATTTTGTCAAAACGACACAATTCTCCCGATTTTAACATCACATTTTCCCGATTGGACGTTTTCAGCTAACGCGCATTTTCGCAAAATCGTCCCAATTAGAAAAACGCGCGTTAACTATTTTAAGATATGTCCGTCGGAACGCATCAGAATAAACCGTTATTCACACAATTATACTCTTTCTAACGCAGAAAAAGCATCCTTCGCACCCATTTTCACGAGCAAAAGCACCTATGACTGACTTCGTACGGACGAACGACTACCGTCGTACGGACGTGTCCGCACCGTCGTAGTCGTTCGTCCGTACGAAAACAGTCCCCTGTCCCCATTTTTTAGAGCCCGAAGGGGCACAATTTCCGATGTGTGAAATTGCGTCCGTCCGTGTGAAAAGACCGACGGAAGGAAACAGACGGGAGGAGAAAGGAGACAGAAGGAAAGGAAACCGACGAAAACCCCGTCACTGTGCAAAACGCAAATCGCCCGAGAAGGCCCTCCGCGGTCACCAATCCGTATTTTGGTGCAACGAAGCCCCTTCTCGGGCGATTCGTTTGACGTTTTGTCAGAAGCGCAAAGCGCTTCTTCAATTGACAATTGACAATTGACAATTGACAATTATCGCCTTGCAGTCACATCCCCCACGCCGCAAGGTAATTGTCAATTGTCCATTGTCAATTGTCCATTGTGTTATGTCGCCCCTACATTCACCGCCTTGTGGTCTCGTCCCCACGCCGCACGGCAATTGTCAATTGTCCATTGTCAATTGTCAATTGAACCGTTCTCCTTCCAGCGTTGCAGCAGGGCAGGCAGGCTCGTATCCTTGAGCACAACCTTCTTGTCGGCGTCGAGGAGGTAGAGCGACGGCATCGCCTTGAGGTCATAGAGCGGCGTGTCCTTCACGGCGCACGCCGTATCCGTCGCCACGGTCCAGGTGTGGGGCAGCAGGGGAGCAGTCTCGCGCCACACCTCCTGGTTGCCCTCGGTGTAGACCGCCAGCACACGCAGTCCGTCCTTGATGCGGGCAGCCAGTTCCTCGGACGCGACGAGCGCCTGGAGCGTCGCCTGGCAGTGCTCGCACTCGGGGTCATAGAACACCAGCAGCAGCTCCCGGGCAGGGGTGGCATGCAGCGACGAAGGCTCTTCGCGCGGATAGAGCAGGAAGGGGAAGTCCGTCGCCGGGGTGCCCGGACGGTTCTTGGCGATGAGGTCCAGGCGGAAGGTCAGGCGGCTCTTGTCGGCATAGCCCACGGACGGGAGGGCGAGCAGCGGACGGACGAGGGTGGCGTACAGCTCCTCGTTCACGTAGGGGGAGTTGGGGTCGTAGAGGTACTTCTCGGCGTTGGTGAGCAGGAAGGTGAGGGCAGCAGGATGGGGCGCGGCACGCTTCACGAGCGAGTCGAGCGCAGCCCCGGCATCGCCGGGGAGTGCCTGCGGCAGGAGAGCGATGAAGTTCGCAAAGCCCTGCTCGCCCACGTCAGGATTGGTGAGGGAGATGGAGTCGGCAAAGTCGAACTCGTCCCAAAAGTGGCGCACGAGGTATGCCAGACGTTGGTCCGGTTCGGTCATCAGGTCGGGAATCTCGGGGAAGACGAACGTTGTCGGCTTGGCAGGAGCAGTCTCCGCAGCCTTCCGTCCGCTGGTGCCGCCCCCGCAGGCAGCGAGGGCAAGGGCAAGGATACATAAGGTGATGGTTCTCATAAATGTGTATGTGGTTTGTGGATGGTCTGTCGGTCGTCGGACGGACGTCAGTCGATGACCCACGCCGGGTCATGCGGACGGGTGTCCTGCGGACGGTAATGGAGCGACGCGCTGTCGGGGATGGCGATGCGGTAGCGCCTCCGGGAACGGTTCTGGAGCGTGTAGCCCTGTATCCAGGGGTTCGCCTCCTTGAGCTGACGGACGAGCAGTCCGTGTTCGCGGGCGAAGTCGGTGAGCGAGGCGATGGGGGTGTCCACCTCCACGTAAGTGTACTTCACCGGGGGATAGAGCTGGCTGCGCCGCAGGCAGAACCCGAAGCGGCGGGGATTGGCGAAGAGCTCCTTCGCGGCGAGCAGGCGGAACATGTAGCGCGTGGTCTCCTTGTTGAGCCACAGGTCGGTCGCGCGGTCCGCCTCCTGACGCTCCAGCTCGCGGGAGATGCGCCCCTGCCCGGCGTTGTAGCTGGCGGCCACGGTGAGCCAGTCGCCATAGCGTGCATAGGCGTCCTTGAGGTAGCGGCAGGCGGCGCGGGTCGCCTTCTCCACGTGGTAGCGTTCGTCGATGTGGTCGTTGACCTCCAGCCCGTACTGCCGTCCGGTGGCTTCGATAAACTGCCACAGCCCGGCGGCATGTGCCGGCGAGTACGCCCGCTCGTCGAGGGAGCTCTCGATGACAGCCAGGTACTTGAGGTCGTCGGGCACTCCCTCCTGACGGAGGATGGGTTCGATGACGGGGAAGTAGCGGTTGGCACGTTTGAGGGCCAGCAGGGTGGAGGCGTGCATGTAGGTGAAGGCACACTGTTCGCGGTCCATGCGTTCGCGCAGGTCGGCGCGGTCGAGCCTCAGCGTGTCCCCGGCGAAGACGACGACGTCCGGGACGTCGGGCGACACGGTGGCGAAGGGGAGTTGGGACTGCGGCACGTCGCGCTCTCCGGTGGAGAGGCAGGCATAGAGTGCAGGCAGCGCGGCTCCGGCAACGAGGAGCAGCAGGGCGTAAAGCGTTCGGCTGAATAAGTGCGGTTTTATCATGTCAGGGAGTGTTTGTGCCACAAAGGTAAGGAGAAAAAGCCGATTCAGGTGACAAACCTACAAGGAAACAAGGAGAAAAGTGGGACCTGCCCGCTCCCACCGACGCCACAAAAAGCGGGAAAACTCTTGACTAAGCGGCGGAAATTCCGTTACTTTGCACCCTGGAACCGAGGCCTTGACATGCAGCCGGGGCGACGGATGTGCCTGCATCCTTCCGCGTGTGCGGCAGCGGGTTGCCCGTCCTTCGGCATTACGGGACTGACTAATAACTTCTAGAATACCTATGCAAGAAACAGAGCTGATTGCAAAGACCTTCCAAGGACTGGAGGAGGTCTTGGCCAAAGAGTTGACTCAACTGGGAGCCAACAATATCGAAGTAGGAAGACGAATGGTGTCGTTCACCGGCGACAAGGAGATGATGTACCGGGCGAACTTTGCCCTGCGTACCGCCATCCGCATCCTCAAGCCCATCAAGCACTTCACGGCGGGCAACGCCGACGAGGTGTACAATGCGGTCAAGGAGATTGCCTGGGAGGACTACCTCACGCCGGAAGGGAGCTTTGCCGTCGACGCTGTGGTCTTCTCCGACGAGTTCCGGCACTCGAAGTTCGTGGCGTACCGCGTCAAGGATGCCATCGTCGATTACTTCCGCGAGAAGACGGGCAAGCGTCCGTCGGTGCGCATCAATAACCCCGACCTCTCCCTCAACATCCACATCGCACAGGACCACTGTACCCTCTCGCTCGACAGCTCGGGCGAGTCGCTCCACCGGCGCGGCTACCGTCAGGAGGCGGTCGAGGCACCGCTCAACGAGGTCCTGGCGGCAGGCATGATTCTCCTCACCGGCTGGCACGGAGAGTGCGACCTCATCGACCCTATGTGCGGGTCGGGAACCATCCCCATCGAGGCGGCGCTCATCGCGCGGAACATCGCCCCGGGCGTCTTCCGCAAGGAGTACGCGTTCGAGAAGTGGGGCGACTTCGACCGGGAGCTCTTCGACAAGGTCTATAACGACGATTCGCAGGAACGCGAGTTCTCCCACAAGATTTACGGCTACGACATCAACCGCCACGCGAACGAAATAGCCACACGCAACGTCAAGGCTGCCGGACTGAGCCGCGACATCGTTCTCCAGGTCAGACCCTTCGAGGAGTTCGAACAGCCGACGGAGAAGGCCATCATGGTGACCAACCCGCCCTACGGCGAGCGCATCACGACCGACGACCTGCTGGGACTCTACCGCACCATCGGCGAACGCCTCAAGCACGCCTTCTCGGGCAATGAGGCATGGATACTCAGCTACAGGGACGAGTGCTTCGACCAGATAGGGCTGAAGGCTTCGGAAAAGATACCACTCTTCAACGGCGCCCTCGCCTGCCAGTTCCGCAAGTACCAGCTCTTCAGCGGACGCTTTAAGGACTACATGGAGACCAACGCCGACGACTTCCGCGCTTCCCGTGGCGACCATCCGGGCGAGTTCCGTCCGCGTCGCGACCTGCGCAGCCCCCGACGTCCCGACGACAGCCGCCGCGAACGTCCCGACGGAGGACGACGCCCCCGCCCGGGCAACGACCGTCCGCCCCGCTACGGCGAGAACCGGCGCGAACGCCCCGACGGCGGACCACGCGGACGCTACGGCGACAACCGCGGACGCCGCCCCTACGACACACGCGACTCACGAAAGCCTTTCGATCAAGAGAATAAAACCAACCGTTATGAGAATCAAGATTAACCTGCTGCCGGCGCTGCTCCTGCTGTCGGCAGTTACCACCATGGCACAAGAACTCAAGCGCTTCACGCTGGAGGACCTCATCCCCGGCGGTAGCAACTTTTACAACTGCTCCACCAAGAACCTCTACGACGTCCAGTGGTGGGGCGACCGCTGCATTGTCCCCGATGCCGAAGAAGTCAAGGCGGTCAACCCCCGGAGCGGACGGGAAAGTCTGCTCTTCAATCTCGTCGATGTCAACGAGGGCATCCTGTCCTACACCGGGGCGAAGCTGCCGCGGGTACACAGCCTCTACGGCGTGCGCTTCCCGGACGCCCGGCAGCCCATCGTGATGCTCCGCTTCCCGGAACACATCGTCTACTACAACTTCTCCATCCGCCAGGTCGACCATCTCATCGGCATTGACCGCGCAGCCGCCAACGCCGACATCGCCCCCGGCGGACGCGCCGTCGCCTATACGTTGGGCGACCGCCTTCTGATACGCCGCACGGGCGAGAACAAGCCCATCGACCTCAGCCCCGAGTTCGCCGACCCGGCGCATGCGCCCAAGCCGCACGACATCGTTTACGGTCAGGCGGTGCACCGCAACGAGTTCGGCATTACGAAAGGGACCTTCTGGAGCCCCCGGGGAAGCCGTCTCGCCTACTACAGGATGGACCAGAGCATGGTGACCGATTACCCACAGGTCAACATCGACACCCGCATCGCCACGCTCGAGCCTGACAAGTACCCCATGGCCGGGATGACCAGCCACAAAGTCACCGTCGGCGTCTACGACCTGGCGACGGGGAAGAATGTCTACCTCGATGCCGGAGACCCCACCGACCGCTACTTCACCAACGTCAGCTGGTCGCCGGACGAACAGAAGCTCTTTCTCATAGAGCTCAACCGGGACCAGAACTACGCCCAGCTCGTCCGCTATGACGCCACGACGGGCAAGCGCGAAGCCGTCCTCTACGAGGAGATACACCCCAAGTACGTGGAGCCGCAGTTCCCGCTGACCTTCCTCCCATGGGACGACACGAAGTTCATCTACCAGAGCCAGCGCGACGGGTACAACCACCTCTACCTGTTCGACACCTCCGCCCCCTGTGAACCGACCATCAAGAACACCGACAACGGAGGCACCTGCCGCGAGAGCCTGCGCGTCACCCCGCTCACCCAGGGCGACTGGCTCGTGCAGAGCATCGTCGGCTTCAACGAGAAGAAGAAGGAGGTCTACATCGCCACTACCGAAGTGTCGCCCATGCAGACCAACATCTATGCCGTCAGCCTGAAGAACGGCAAACGCCGTCCCGTGGGCAATAGCGAAGGAGTCCATCACGTGCAGCTCTCTGCCGACGGCAACTACCTCATCGACAACTACTCCACCCCGACCGTGCCGCGCAACATCGACCTCGTCGCCACCGCCGACGGACGGACCACGAAGAACCTCTTCCGCGCCGAAGACCCCTGGAAGGGATACGACGTCCCCACCATCGAGACAGGCACCATCAAGGCGGCTGACGGCGTGACGGACCTCTACTACCGGCTCATCAAACCCACCGGCTTCGACCCGTCGAAGAAGTATCCCGCCATCATCTACGTCTACGGAGGACCGCACGCACAGATGCTTCAGAACAATTTCCGATACGCCGCACGAGGCTGGGACATCTACATGGCGCAACAAGGCTACGTCATGCTCACTTTGGACAACCGGGGCAGCTCCAACCGCGGACTGGCGTTTGAGAACTGTACCTTCCGTCAGCTCGGCACCGAGGAGATGAAAGACCAGATGAAGGGCGTCGAACTGCTCAAAAGCCTCCCATACGTCGACGCATCCCGCCTCGGCGTGCACGGATGGAGCTTCGGCGGATTCATGACCACAAACCTCATGCTCACCCACCCCGACGTGTTCAAGGTGGCAGTGGCAGGAGGACCCGTCATCGACTGGCAGTACTACGAGGTCATGTACGGCGAACGCTACATGGACACCCCCGAGGCGAATCCTGACGGCTATAAGAACGCCAACCTCAAGCTCCGCGCCGGCAACCTGAAAGGGCGGCTGGAACTCATCATCGGCGGAAACGACCCCACGTGCGTGCCACAGCACACCCTCTCGTTCATCCGTGCCTGCATCGACCAGGGCACGCACCCCGACCTCTTCATCTACCCCGGTCAGGGACACAACATGGTCGGCCGCGACCGTGTCCACCTGCACGAACACATCACCCGATACTTCGAAGAGCATTTGAAATAACCCCTCTCCGGGACTCCGCACCGTCCGCGAGCCGTCCGCCGGCAGGGATGCACAACGCAACGCCCCGTCGGCGGACGTCCGGCTGACAGCCCCGCAGCGACGAGGCGGAGGACCGGAAACACAATACCCCATCACGATTATGAAACTACTGTTACTTGGTTCGGGCGGGCGCGAACATGCGCTGGCGTGGAAGATATCCCAGAGCCCGAAAGTGGAAAAACTCTACATCGCTCCCGGCAATGCAGGGACACGCAACGTGGGCGAGAACGTCGCCATCCAGGCGAATGACTTCGACGCCATCGGCCGCTTTGTCATCGACAACGGCGTACACATGGTCGTCGTCGGACCGGAAGACCCGCTCGTCAAGGGCATCTATGACTATTTCAAGGCTGACCCCCGCCTCGCCGGCGTACCCGTCATCGGACCCTCCCGTGCCGGTGCCGTGCTCGAAGGCAGCAAGGAGTTCGCCAAGGAGTTCATGGAGCGTCACCACATCCCCACCGCCCGATACCGCAGCTTCACCGCAGACCGCCTTGACGAAGGGCTCGCCTTCCTTGAGACCCTTCCCGCACCGTACGTACTGAAGGCCGACGGCCTCTGCGCCGGCAAGGGCGTGCTCATCCTGCCCACCCTCGACGAAGCCCGTCGCGAGCTGCGCGAGATGCTCGGCGGCATGTTCGGCGATGCCTCGTCGAAGGTCGTCATAGAGGAATTCCTCAGCGGCATCGAGTGCTCCGTCTTCGTCCTGACCGACGGACGCCACTACAAGATACTCCCCGAGGCGAAGGACTACAAGCGCATCGGCGAGGGAGACCGCGGCCTCAACACCGGAGGCATGGGCTCCGTCTCGCCCGTCCCCTTTGCCGACAAGGCATGGATGCAGAAGGTCGAGGACCGCATCATACGCCCCACCGTCGAGGGACTTGCCGCCGAAGGCATCGACTACAAGGGCTTCATCTTCTTCGGCCTTATCAACGTACAGGGTGAACCCATGGTCATCGAGTACAACGTCCGCATGGGCGACCCGGAGACCGAGAGCGTCATGCTGCGCATCCAGAGCGACCTGGTCGACCTCTTCGAAGGCGTGGCACAGGGCGACCTCGACCGTCGGACACTCACCATCGACCCCCGCACCGCCGTCTGCGTCATGCTCGTCTCCGGCGGATACCCCGAAGCCTACACCAAGGGCCATCCCATCACGGGCATCGACAGTGTGACAGACAGCATCGTCTTCCACGCCGGGACGGCACTCAAGGACGGACAGGTCGTCACCGCCGGTGGACGTGTCATCGCCGTCAGCTCCTACGGCGCGGACAAGGCAGAGGCGCTCGCCCGCTCCTTCCGCGGCGCACAACAAATCGCATTCGAGAAACGCTACTTCCGCTCGGACATCGGGTTCGACCTCTAAGCCTCTCATGCGACTGACCTATCTGCAAGAACGGCTGGCAACGGGGAGTCTCCCGCTCCTCGTTGCCTTTCTCATTGCCTCGGCGCTCTGGTGGCTTCCGTCAGCCGACACTGCCGCCGCGACGACAGGCGGGCTGTGGGACAGTGTACCGGGTCTGCTGACTCCCTTCGGCGGACGGCTCGCGGGCTACATCCTGCTGCTGCTCGCCCTGCTGCTGCTCGGGGCAGTGACCGTCCACCACGCCGTCATCCGCGTCCACTCGACCTTTTACCTGACGCTCTTCCTGCTCCTTGCCGCCGTCGCCCAGCCCCACACGTTGCAGGGCGGGAGCGTGTCGGCATGCTGCCTGGCAGCGACGTTCTACTTCCTCTTCCGCACCTATCAGGGCGTGGAGCCCGTGGGCGATGTCTTCCGCGGCTTCTTCTTCTACGGACTGGCGACCCTCGCCGTCCCCCCGCTGTTGCTGCTCCTGCCCGTGCTGCTGCTCATGCAGACGGGGTTCCACCACCTCTCTCCGCGGACGCTCTGCGCGGCACTCATCGGTGCGCTCCTCCCCTACTGGTTCTTGGGCGGCTATGCCTACACCATCGGCGAGTGGGACCTCCTGCTCCGCCAGCTGGCAGCCGTCGTCCGTTTCAGCCCCACGGACTACAGCACGCTGACGCCCCCGGCGATAGCCACGCTCGCGCTGACCCTCCTCCTGACGCTGTGGAGCATCATCCACTACGCCCGCAACAGCTTCCTCGACAAGATACGCACCCGGACGTGCATCTACTACATCCTCTCGACGGAAGCCCTCCTGTGGGTGCTCCTCGCCTTCCAGCCCGTCCTTTATCCCTCGCTCGCAGCTCCGCTGACGGCTTGCGCCTCGCTGCTCTCCGGGCACTACTTCGCCGTGACCCGCGACCGCCGCAGCGGCATCGGGCTACTTGTCACGCTGGCGCTCATCGCCGCACTTTACCTCCTTGACGTATGGACACAGCTTTACAGTTCCTTCTAGACTATGGGTACGTGGGGATGTTCCTCGCTGCCTTCCTTGCCGGGAGCATCCTCCCGTTCAGTTCCGAAGCCCTCCTCGTCGCGTTCGTCGAGATGGGGCTGGACCCCGTGGGCACGGTCGCTGCCGCCACGCTGGGCAATACCGCCGGTTCGATGACGTGCTACTGGCTGGGTCACCTGGGCAACATGGCACGTCTGGAGCGTTGGCTGGGTGTGAAGCCTGAGAAGCTGGCACGCGCCGAGCGTTTCATCCGCGGACGGGGAGCATGGATGGCGTTCTTCTCGTTCCTCCCCGTGGTGGGGGACGGCATCGCCATTGTCCTCGGACTGATGCGGGCGAACCTGCCCATCACGTTGTTCTCCATGACACTGGGAAAATTGTTGCGCTACATTGCGCTCGTGCTGGCGGCACAGGGCATCAATATTCTAATTGACAATTGACTCTGCTCCATTTATCAAAACGACACAATTTGTCCCATTTTAACATCACAATTTCCAGATTTGCCGTTTTCAGCTGACGCGCATTTTCACAATTTCGTCCCAATTAGAAAAACACGCATTAAATATTTTAAGATACGTCCGTAAAAACACATCAGAATAAACACAAGTTTACACAATTATACCCTTTCTAACGCGAAAAAAACATCTTCCGCACCCATTTCCACGGTCGAAAGCACCTGTGATTGGCTTCGTACGGACGAACGACTACCGTCGTACGGACGTGTCCGCACCGTCGTAGTCGTTCGTCCGTACGAAAACAGCCACCTGTCCCCATTTTTTAGAGACCAAACGGACACGATTCCCGATGTGTGAAATTGCGTCCGTCCGTGTAAAAAGACTGACGGAAGGAAACAAAAGAAGATAAGAGCAAAACAGAAGGAAAGAAAACCGACGGGAACCCCGTCAATATGTATTTTGCTAATCGCCCGAGAAGGGCCTTCCCGGTCACCAATCCGTATTTTGGTGCAAGGAAGCCCCTTCTCGGGCGATTCATTTGACGTTTTGACAAATTGATAAAAACGTCGGACCGCATCAACAAAACATTTCAAGGAATGTAGGGGCGACCGGTCTGGTCGCCCGGTCCAACATATTCAATTAACAATTGATAATTGACAATGGACAATTATCGCCTTGCAGTCACATCCCCCACGCCGCAAGGTAATTGTCAATTGTCCATTGTCAATTGTCAATTGTGTTATGTCGCCCCTACATTCACCGCCTTGCAGCCTCGTTATCCACGCCGCAGGGCAATTGTCAATTGTCAATTATCAATTGTCAATTGAAACGTTGTGCCTCCTCCATGACGCGGAGGAAGTTACCGCCCCAGAGTTTCTGGATGTCCTCCTCCGAGTAACGTTCCGCACGCAGGCGGCGCGTCAGGTTGATGACCTCCGACGCCGACGCACAGCCGGGGATGCCGCCGTCCCCGTCGAAGTCCGTGCCGATGCCCACGTGGTCGATGCCCATGAGGCTCACCATGTGGTTGATGTGTTCGATGACATCAGGCAGCGACGCCGTCCCGTCCGTCCGCAGAAAGCCCCCGTAGAGGCAGACCTGTGCCACGCCGCCGCTGTGGGCGAGGGCACGCAGCTGGTCGTCCGTCAGGTTGCGCGGATGGTCGCACAGGGCACGACACGACGAGTGGGAGCAGACGATGGGGGTGCGGCTGAGCGACAGGGCGTCGTAGAAGCTCTTCTCCGACGCGTGCGAGAGGTCCACCAGCATGCCCGTGCGGTTCATCTCGCGGACGACCTCCCTGCCGAAGGCGCTCAGTCCGCCGTGCTCCCCGTTGCCGCGGGCGGAGTCGCAGACGTCGTTGTCGCCGTTGTGGCAGAGCGTCAGATAGACCACCCCGCGGCGGCGGAAGTGCCCCACGTTCGCCAGGTCGCGGCCCAGGGCATAGCCGTTCTCAATGCCCAGCATGATGGCTTTCCGCCCCATCTGCTTCAACCGACGGACGTCGGCGGGCGTGCGGGCGATGTCGACCCACGATGCGTTGGCATGGACCATCGCCTCGATTTGGGTCAGGATGCGGTCCGCCTTGGCAGTGGCGGCTAGCAGGGACTCGTCGTCGCGTTCGAGCTGCTTGAGGTAGGCGACCATGATGGTGGCGTCGAGATGTCCCTCGGTCATCTTGTGCAGGTCGACGAGCACGTGCGGGTCGCGCGTGTCGAAGCGGATGTCCTTGTGGAAGAACATCGGCGTGTCGCAGTGGCTGTCGAGCGAGACGATGCGCCGGTGCACCGCCTTGGCGTCGGCGAACGAGGCGGCTTCTGCCGTGAGCCAGCGGAAGAGAGGCAGCATGCTCTCGTCCCCGGCGAGAATCATGCACTCCGGGTGCCACTGCACGCCGAGCATCGACTTGTGTTCCGCCGACTCGACCGCCTCGATGATGCCGTCGGCTGCCCTTCCGCTGACCCGGAAGCCGGGTGCGGGCTCACGGACCGCCTGGTGGTGGAACGAGTTGACGGGCAGGCGGTCGGTGCCGAAGAGGCGGG